>Ga0209489_101873_pt1 | contig 43230 bp, 18 predicted proteins | sample SiratrowhiteBW_FD_187527 | JGI IMG/M metagenome (GOLD analysis project Ga0209489, IMG submission 187527) | Root nodule microbial communities of legume samples collected from California, USA - Siratro white BW (SPAdes) (version 2) | ecosystem: Host-associated > Plants > Roots > Nodule | place... | reverse complement strand
CATTTTCAGCTGGCTCAAACTGGTCAAACTTTTTGGATGGAGGGATTAGAACTGAGTCTAATAATCCATACTCAAGAAAAAGTTTTGGAGTGAGAGCAAGATCTTCGTACTCTAATACTTTGTATTGTTTCATATTAATGGCTGCTTTTCGGAACAAGAATTTTACCTTGCATGGGCAGTTACCATTGGAGACTTTTTTGCATAGTTTATCATTATTGCAACAGATATTTCTGGAATTGAAGTACGTATGTATTTTTACATATATTTTTCTTTATAAGCTAAATTATTTTTTATATAAATTAAAAAAATATGATATCAAAATTAACTTCTGCAAGTTATATGGAAACATTTTCATTTTATTGAATGTGAATGTGAACATAAGAACATGAGAAATGGAAAACATATTCTCCTTCTCCATTATGTTTTGTTTCTCGTATTGACCAGAACAGTCTTACGTTTCAAAGTTGCTGCCTCTTCTTGATTAAATACGTTGAAACACCCTCTTCTTCCCAATACCGAATAGGCTATGTTGTATTGGTCCTGATGTTCATCAGAATTGCATTCGTTTGCTTTTTTGCTACCTTGTTCCTCTTCTTCACCAAAACCTCTGGGAGCCACAACGCTTCAACTTCACCAGCTTGCCTTCCTCAACACTGCACATATGGACCTAACGTTAGCTACCCTTTTTGGCTTTCCCGTACTGACCAACTTTGCGGTTACCATGAACTTGGCCTTTTCTGTTATGGAGGCTACACCAGTTTTTCTCACATAGGATTATACTATAGGGTAAAAGATATAGACTATGAGAACCATAGCCTTAAACTGGTGGATTTGGACACTTTCAACGAAACTTGTCCCAGGGCACTTCACAGTGTTCCCTTAGGCAACCTACCACTTACTCATTCCCCCTTGAACTTAAACCTTACCTTTTACTACAACTGCAGTAGCTACCCTTCTGGAGTGCCTTCTATCCAGTGTCTCAGTTCTGGGGCAAACAAGTCTTTTGTGTTTGTGATGGGGAACGAGACCAAAGGTTTTGACTGGTCCGGGAACTGTGAGGAAAAGATTGTGGTGACAGTGTTGAAGGATGAGATTACAAGCGATGGTGACTTGATAAGCCAGTTTGCTGGTGCCTTGGATGAAGGGTTCGTGCTTGAATGGCAAACTGCTTCGTATTGCGTTGAGTGCGAGGAAAGTGATGGAATCTGTGGCTACAGTAACACCGAGAAGGAGATGCTGTGCTTCTGCAAAGATGGAAGTACAAAAAAGAGTACATGTGATGGTATGCTTGTTGCAAAATGGTGGAATCAACTAAATAAGAATAACTGGGCACTATCATGGTTCCAACAATTTCCACATATTAGAGATTTGAGTTTTGTTAACTTCTAAGAATTGAAAAATATGGTTACATGAGTTTATTATTTAACTGATTGTGTTCTGTTTTAATAGCAGGGGGAAGCAGTACTGGTTTGTCAAGATTAATTATAGGTATAATTTATGTCTTGAATCATATTTCTTGTCAATTTCTTGTTTCACAAAAAAGTGCACTCACTTTATAAACTGTTTACTAGTTCTGTTGTGAAAAGATGACTCATCTGTTGTTACTAGTTCTGGCTTATATTGAAAAGCAAATGATTTATGTGGTTTATCATCATTTATCTCACAGAATTTAGAAGTTAAACTAAACCATGGCATACTCGAAAATTAACGTTCCTCACATGATAGTGATCTTTCCATAGTGAATGTATCAAAAATTTCAGAACTTTCATGTCAAGGACTAGAAGAGCTGAATTACCTTCTACTTTTGCTTACAGGTTTAATTATAGCTGGAGGAATAGGTGCACTGCTGACATGCGTCTTAAGTTACATTTTTGGACGAAAATTGTCACCAATTTTGTCAGAAATTCGGCTGGCCAGAAAGATTGATCGAGACATTGAGGCCTTCATCAGAAATAATGGACCTCTTCCCATAAAAAGATACTCATATTCAGATATCAAGAAAATGACCAATTCTTTTGAATCCAAACTGGGACAAGGTGGTTATGGTCATGTATATAAAGGAAACATATGCAACAAATCTGCCGTGGCTGTGAAGCTACTGAATGCTTCCAAGGGAAACGGGGAAGAATTTATCAACGAGGTTATAAGCATCAGTAGAACGTCCCATGTAAATATTGTTAATCTCCTTGGTTTCTGTCTTGAAGGCAAGAAGAAAGCTATTATATACGATTTTATGCCCAATGGATCACTTGAAAAGTATATTCGCAACAAGAATTTGGAAACTGATCCACCTTTGAGTTGGCAAAGACTACACCACATTGCCGAAGGAATAGCCAAGGGATTGGAGTACTTGCACAGAGGGTGCAACACTCGGATATTACATTTTGACATAAAACCAAGCAACATTCTTCTGGACAAAAATTTCTGTCCTAAAATCTCTGATTTTGGGATGGCCAAGCTCTGTTCAAACACACAGAGTATCATATCTATGTATGATGCTAGAGGGACAGTTGGGTACATAGCTCCAGAAATGTGGAACAGAAACTTTGGAGGGGTGTCATATAAGTCTGATGTTTATAGTTATGGAATGATGATTTTGGAAATGGTTGGAGGGAGGCAAAATATCAGCATCGAAGCAAGTCATTCAAGTGAGACATATTTTCCCCATTGGATATACAAGCATGTTGAGGTGGGAAGAAATTTAGCATGGCAAGAAGGTATGACCCCAGAGGAAAATGAAATTTGTAACAAAATGATTATTGTGGGATTGTGGTGCATACAGACAATCCCTTCTGACAGGCCTGCTATGAGTAGGGTGGTTGAAATGTTAGAAGGAAGCATGGATCAATTGCAAATTCCACCTGAGCCATTCATATTTACTCCTACGAAAACTGAAGTGGATATTTGCACCACTAGTAGCAGCAATTGATTGTATTTTCAGATTACTACACTAGAACTTCCGAGAACTATTGTATAATTAAGTTTCCATTTCGAAAGACAACTTTCCAATACTGTTAATGATTATGTAAGCAGTCTAGAATTATAATATATATCTGCATTCTGCTCAGAGCGTTTTTCCCATTTTATAGGTACATGGTAAATTAGTAAGGGTCTGTACATATAAACAAAATTTGAATGAAAAAGACTGATGTGGAAATCTTAAGATACTTCTCGGGTTACTCAGTTTCATTTTTCGTAAAAGTCCTTTTCTTAGACACGTGTGATGCACCGGGTAAATTGCCTGTGCACCAAAAGCTACAGTGTGAAAGGGCAAAAAGTTCCACCAAAGAGGTTCTGTTCTGCTGTTATTCTCCTAAGTCAAATGAAACTTCTGTTATCCACTTAGATTATTTTATCCATCCTCGTTTCAAATAATGATATATAATACTACAATCACCACACAAAAATACACCACTTGATAAATCTTGTTGTTTTCCCTTAACTTTCTTTCCTTAAAGATCTAAGAAACTTCCCAATTGTCTGCTTTTAGTCCCAAAGGTTTCAACAAAAGCATGCCAGGCCTCACCATTCAGATCACTCAAACCTTTCCATCCAGCCATCCAACTATGACCACCCCTTCCTCCTTCCTTGCATCCATACTCACCCTTGCTTTGTTCTTAGCAACTTTGCCACAATCCTACTCTCAGCAAAACAACACCTTCTCCATTTGCAGCCAATCTTTCAGTTGTGGAACTCTCACAAACATATCCTACCCCTTCTGGGGAGGGAGCCGACCCCAGTTTTGTGGCCGGAATGGCTTCAAGCTCACGTGCATGCATGACCAAAACACTTCGCTTCAAGTTGGTTCCCAAAACTTCCATGTACTACACATCAACCAAACGGCTTCCACCATGAGAATGGTCCGAACAGACCTTGTCTATGATCGCTGCTCTTCCAATTTCACCAACACTTCTCTCAGTTCCAGTCCCTTTTCTTTTCTCCCCACCGTTCAGAATGTCACTGTATTCTACGAATGCCCCTCTCAGAATTCTGTTGGGGGAAACACTTTTACGTGTCAGAATGATACAAATAAACAAGCTTTCTATGTGGTCAATGAAACTCAGCTGGAGCAGTTCCCGGGCCTTCGGAACTGCGGGGTTAGCGTTCTGGTGCAAGTTTCACAGGGTGTTGTTTGGGACTCTGAGAATGGAACTGAGGCGCTGAAGAAAGCGTTGGATCAAGGTTTTGATGTGAAGTTTGATGCAGAGTGGAGTTCTCAGTGCACAGCGTGCAGGGATTCTGGAGGAGCATGTGGAACGAATGAGAATAATTCCGATCAGTTTTCATGTCATTGCTCGGATGGAACTCGTGCTTCAGTGTGCTCTACTCACAAAAGTATCTTCTCTTTTCTCTTATCTCTTCATTTTCTGGAATTGAATACCTCTAATAGACCAAAAATGTTTCTATTATTTAGTGTCATGTCATTTGGTCTTATTCACACACAAGTTTAACTGATATATAATGAAGGAGATTCTGCTTCATCTCTTCCTACCTTTGTTATGATCTTAAGTGTGAAACGTAGTTAATGAAGAAGTCAACAAATTGTATTTTACATCAAACATATCAAAACTATGTTTTAAATAGAAGAAGATTGAAGTCCAATTGTAGCTTATTTTAGTAAATCTGTAAGGCAACAGATTGAGAATTTATAGTATGCAGCGGGATCTAAGCCGAGGCATTCAGTAGAAATGTGTTAGAAGTAGAATCAAATCCATCAGCTTTATTGGTTAAAATGGTCCTTTAGAAAAATCAATTGCTCTTTTCATTTAGCATGTAACAATTTAGTCAATTAGTCATATTATTATCTTTCCATTTAACATTTAGTCATAATACTACTAGTCATATTAGTCTTTTCTTTCCATTTAGTCAGTTACTTGCGTATCTTTAACTACTACTAGCTTATTTTCTATTTATAAAATCTCATGTATATAAGTAATTCTCTGATGGCTTTCTAGAATGAATAAGATTGATTCTTTCATATATTCAAGTTTCAATTATTATTTTGTTAACTACAGAGATTGTTATCACTGTTATATAAAAGCTTACAAAATACAAACGCTTCTGTTATGTTTGTAAATTCATAGTATTAGTTTTCTCTTGATATATAAATTGGGAACGTGCGTCATGAGACAGAGACATGGTTAAAATATAGGGAACCTACATGGCAATAATTATTAGTTTGGTACTGAAAATGCTTAGAATTATAGCATAGAGAGTCAAGTTTTCTGTTTGTTTTAGCATCATAGTTTGACCTTGGTGCTGCAGCTGAGACGTTCCAGCTAACATGAACCCCATCTGGTATAAACAAATATACTTTGTGCAGCATCTGCGTGGTACTGTGTAATAATAAATTAATAATAATAAACCACATAGTGATGAAAAACAGGTCACAAAAGTAGACCCGCGTGGCATGACCAATCGACACGCAACACTTTCTGCCCGTTTTCCGCAATGGTTGACTTAAGTTACCACTGCCCTCCAGCATTATGGTAGGGCACGTATTGGTGTGGTTTAGGTAGATACTTGTAAGAGTTCAAGAATCAATCACGGGGTTATCTTTGAAAATTGTTACACTCACTTTAACTTATTATTATGCCCACTTATTTTCTCATAAACTGTTAGGATTTAACATTTTTAAACTCAGTACTTGTTGTTATACTTGGAGTTTGGATTCTCATGTGACATTTTTTGTCCCTTAAGATCTCAATCATAATAGTGATGTATGTTTTTTCGTGGCAGGTGGCAGGAAGAGTAGAGTGTTGAAGCTGGTTTTGGGTGCGTTTTTTATTTTTTTCTCACAAACACTTCTCTTACTGTACCCGTCTGTTTTCTGGATATATATTAGCCAAAAATTTGTCTCTCTATCTGATATCTTACAAAGAAAATAAGAATGCAATCATGTTATGCATGGCCCTTGACCCCTAACTTTATTAACAGGTTTCGTTTGTACTGGATTTGCACTACCTCTAATCGCTGTCATCATATGCCGCAACAAAGCTAGAATTTGGAAATTTATATTAATACAATTGGGCAGGATAAAAAAGAATGATCGAGTTATAGAAGCCTTCCTTGAAAGCCAAGGTTCTATGGGTATAAAGCGATACAGTTTCTCTGATGTCAAGAAAATGACCAACTCCTTCAAAGTTAAACTGGGGGAAGGCGGTTATGGATCAGTATACAAAGGAAAGTTACTCAATGGTTGCTCGGTGGCAGTGAAGATACTGAACGAGTCAAAGGAGAATGGCGAAGAGTTTATCAATGAGGTTGCTAGTATAAGCAAAACATCCCATGTTAACATTGTCTCTCTCCTTGGATTTTGCTTAGAAGGAAGCAGGAAAGCCCTCGTCTATGAGTTTATGTCCAATGGTTCACTAGAGAAGTACATTCACAAGAAAGCAGCAGAAGAAAATAAAACTACTACTCCACCATTGGGTTGGGACAGATTGAACCAGATTGCAGTAGGCATAGCTAGAGGACTTGAGTATTTGCATAAAGGATGCAACACTCGGATTCTGCATTTTGACATTAAGCCACATAACATCCTTTTGGACGAAAATTATCGGCCAAAGATATCAGATTTTGGACTTGCTAAGCTCAGCACAAGAGATGAAAGCATTATATCAATGTCAAATGCCAGAGGGACAGTAGGGTATGTGGCTCCTGAAGTGTTCAGTAAAAGTTTTGGAGGTGTCTCACACAAGTCTGATGTTTACAGCTATGGAATGATGCTACTAGAAATGGTTGGAGGACAGAAGAACATCAACGTTGATGCTAGTCGCTCGAGCGAACTATATTTCCCACAATTGGTTATTTATAAGAAGCTTGAGCAGGGCAATGATTTGGGACTTGAAGGGATGTTGTCTGGTGAGGAGAATGAGATAGCAAAGAGATTGACGATGGTGGCTTTGTGGTGCATTCAGACAATTCCTTCTCACAGACCTACCATAAGTGCAGTGATTGACATGTTGTTAGGTAGTGCGGATTCCTTGGAAATGCCACCGAAACCTTTCCTCTCTTCTCCTCCGAGATCAACAGATTTGTCCACTACAATGTCCGAATCATTTCACAGTGTCTCATGCAGCTGATAGTTGCATGTGTTCTGTCAGAATTTCAAACATAGTATACCGAACAATATTCGGTATTGAAGATCAAAGTTTAAGGTTTGATCTGTCTTTCATTTTCATGCAATAGTTATCTAAGTGTCTTTTTTCTCTTTATTTGGAGAAGATACGGGTGATGGGGCATCATTCATGCATATGTAAAATAACTGCAACAATATGAAACAGTTTGTGCTTTTCATATTTGGAGAAAACTGTGTTGTTAACATTAATTTATAGTTTAATTTTAGGGTATTTACAAACTTTTATATCATCATCTAATAATACTATACATTTTTTATAAAAATTAATCTTAAATCTTTTAAATTATAATAGAAAATATAAAATATTTTTCATTTTCAAATATTAAATATATTTTATTTTTATTTGATATTTCTCTTGCGAAATATTGATAATATTAAAAAAAAAGCTAATACTTCACACGCAGCTAGTTGAAAGGTAATAAGTTCGTATTTAATTTGATAACCTTTGTGTATTCTTTCACCTAGAGAAATCGTATAAATTTTGTTCAACCCCTAGCCCGGTGTAAATATCAAAATTTATTTTTTTTTATCATTTTTTCAAGAAAAAGTGAAATCTGGAAATTTTGCTGTCAGAGCTTAAAATGCTAAGACCAACACAACACTCAGTGCTGCATCTTCATCAGGCAACCTAAACTTAGAAATACATCAAACTAGAAGAAGTGTTCTCTGGCCAAAGAAATATATAAATAATCCTATTTAAATATATAAGTAGATTATAACTTTATTAATTTTTTTTACAAGGTCTTCCTAAATAGGAATAGAAAATTTATCTTTTTTTTTCTACACTTCTCATATTATTTATAGGAGTTAAAAAATAAATTTGATATAATTAATTGATTTTTAACAACTTTTTCATGCTCTTACAATAAGAAATAATTGCATAAAGAAGAAAAATAATATTATAATATTTGACTCTCGTAGACTCAGAAAATCTCAAGACCAAAATCTCAACCATCAGATAATACATTAATCATTACTTATGAGATTATATTACTATAATATAATTGCCAAATAGTTATTTTTTAATAAAATTATGAAAATTCTATTTTTTCAGTTAAATTGTTAATCGAAAGATCACATTTTCCTGACAGATGGTTGTGTCAGATTGTGAAAAAAATTAGGACACCTCATATTTGGAGTTGGAAGGCTAAGTTAAAGTGACACTAATTGTTTACTTTGAAATATTAATATACTTTTATTTTATGGTTTAACTATATTAAAATTGTTATATTATATTAAATGTCTAATCGAATTAGATTTAGATTTAAATAAATGATCTAATCAAACTTTTAGCTGGAGCGAAAAGTAAAATCAGGTGTTAATAATATATTTAAATTTGTCCCATAAAAATAATATATATATATATATATAATGAAGAAAAAAAACATGAATTTATCTCGATATAATTGTTAATTATTCATGGATAAAATGTTAGACAATTCGGTTAAATACGATTTTTATTATTTTCTTAAAAGAACATAACATTTTATTAAAACTATATTACGTTACTTGTTTCTTATTTTAAAAATGTATTTTTTTATAATTATAAAAAAATACACTAGTAGTTTTTATATATGTTTAAATTATATAAGATTTTGTTAATCTAAGCCAATTTCGGATTCGATGTGTAACGATAGTGATGTGAGAAGGATAAGGCACCCATTCTGGTACGTTCATGTGAGGAAATGACAGGTTCCCAACTATAAACGGGGATTGCATAACTAATGGAAGCTCACAAGTTGCGTAAAGCTACTTCCTAAGTTAGGTTTCTTCTTTAAATTTGATGAAACAGCTTATTGTGTTCTGTTGCTTCTTTGTCACTGTTCTTGATGAGTTTTCTTATTATTTTTTTTTTTCACTTTGCTGCGTTGAATTTTTATTTAAAAGAAAGAGCAACAAATCATTGGCTAGAACAAACGCATTGCTGTGTTACTTTCATTGCCTAATTTCCATTCTGATGATTAAAATAAAATTATAAAAATAAAAATGAGCATCTGAACTGGGAAAAGCAATTGACACGTATGTGATTGCCACCTCATGATAAAAATGGAATAAACCATGTTGAGGTTGGAATATTACCAAAGCAATGCAATTCATAATAAATATGTTATGTACCTGCAATTAATTCCATGGTCCCAATACACAAAAAGAAAGACATAAATATTTTAGGTTTTACAGTGAAGATGTCCATTCAGAGTTTAATAGTGTTTTTTCGGGTATTATGATTTTTCCTTTTTTACTTTCGTCTCAATAATTCGAACTATTTTGATTTGGTTTTGCATTTCTTTAATGAGTCATATAATATCTTATGTTAAAATGATAATAACATTGTTAGAATAGGTAGACGGGCTGAGACTATTAACTTTAAATCTTAAATAATAATTTATTATTTATAAATAAGAGGGACACGTGACACGACATGTATTAAGTCAAAACTAATTTAATGAAAAATTACCTTAAACTATTTTTAAAAATAAAAAATTGAGAAAAATCAAAATGATAAAAGAAAATTAAGAATTATAAAAACACCATCATAAAACTTTTATAATTAATTAATGTGAATAATGTATTATCAAAGGAGGTTAAAATAATGTATATTATTGAAGTGAATTCTGATATCACAATGACATACACAAATCGTAAAATGTGACATACACAAATCAAGAAAAAGCGCGAATAAATCCATCTTTTAACACTGTTTTCGCATGCAAGCGCGATAAATCTAATCATTACCTACTCAATACTAAATCCTCTTCAACTGTTACTCGCCCTCGAGGACTTGGGGTCTATGTACTATATAAGGCTGACGTCGAAACCCTCAAGCAGAATATAGCAAAGGTAAATATAATAAACAACCGATTCTATTATAAAATCCTAACAAAGTAACTGAGTACATGAGAATGACCCAACTCTTTAGACCAACTATTACGTCTATAAATACAGGTTTGATCAGAACACAAAAAAGACTTTTACACTCTATTTTTTATCCCCTGCACAATCTAACTCTAGACTGGCTTAAGCGTTGGAGTGCTTACAAAATCTCATTTCGAGGACGGTAGAATTTGAATCAGGATGCAGGACTTCCTCCCAGAACAGTGGAATTTGAATCGGGACTTCCTCCCTGAAAAGTAGAATTTGAATCAGGAACGAGAAAATATTATTATAAAAATTCAGAATAGTTTTGTCTTAATCGAATCAAGTTATTTTGACAAAATCTGTTAAATTAAAATTTCAAGAGCTTTTTTAATAGCCGAGCAAGTAAAATTTATTAGATTAATATTTTTAATAAAAACTCTTAATATTTTAGTTGTTAGACAAGTTAATTCTTACAGTAGTAATTGTTGGATAAATATTTTGTTCAATAAACAGACTATAAGTCTAGTTATGCTAATATCTTTGATTTAATGAACAAAATGATGATTGAATGAATTATAATATGTGTTTAATTCGGTGAAAGAGATGATATTTTTTAAATTTTGAAAAATATATTTTTAATTATATATATATATATATATATATATATATATATATATGTCAAGATTGGTTTATCTTTTACTTTATTTGACTAATGTTTGAACATTGTTATAGTATAATGATTGATAAATTTTAATTTATTAAAATTTAAATTAAGTTAAATGTATATATATGAATGAGTTATTGTTATAGTGTAATGATTGTAAATGTAATTTGTTTTATAAAAGAAAGATGACGAAAAATTTATAATATTGATATTTGAATCAAATTTGAAACCTGAAAATATAAATTGAATTTAAGATTCGTATTAAAAATATTTTTACTCTGGTGATATTGGAATCAAGGAATCAAATAAAAATAAATAAAAGAATTACCAAGTGTGAGTAAAGTTATAGAAGATTCCTCTAACTTAATATGTGATGTGAAAATTAAGATAATTATTATACCATGTAAAAGGGATTCACTCTATCTTATGAAAAGAGTTAACATAATTTTTATTAATGTACCTGTGTTAGGTAATTCATTAATAAAATTTACTTTTTACATTTTTAAAAAATTAACTCAGGTAAGACATAAAATTACTTTCAAATGTATTAGATCATATTAAAATAATAATTTAAATAAGTTTGACATCTGAAATTGATTTTTAGTTTGATTATCTAATAATTCTTTTTAAATTGAACACCTAATAGTTAAATATAATAGAAAACATATCAGTTCATAAAATAAAAAATGAGTAGAGATACTAGTATTTTAAATATTTAAAAGAATAAAAAAAATACAATTCGACATTTAAAAATAAAAATAAATATCTATTTCAAAAAAACTTAGGTCAAAACTTTATAATTTATTTAAAAAAAGAATTTATTAAGTTGATAAAATAAAGATGAGAAACATGTTCTTCTAAATCCTATCTAAGTGTAAAGTAATTATCGATGGTTGGAAAATAAGGTGTTAGAAAATGGCAAAGCAGTGAAGAGGCGCCATAAAATTCCTCGTCGCACAATTGTCATCTCCATAAGCATCCATCTGCTGTTAAGGTCCTTTCCTTCTTCCTCTCCTCGCTTTTCCTCCCACCTATAAATACACATCGCACCTTTCACTCACCAACACTCTCTCTCTCTCTCTCTCTTTTCTTAACCTTCTGGATTTCCCTTTCCTTTCTTCAGGAAACCATCCATGGTGCTCTTCAACGTTTCTCGCGTCGACACTACTCCCTTCGATGGCCAGAAGCCTGGAACCTCCGGTCTCCGCAAAAAGGTTGCATTTCTTCTTCTCTACTTCTTCCCAATTCTCCATCGCCATTTCCTCCTTTGCTTTCTTCGCGCTCCCTACATTCCTTCTTGTCTTGTTTTTCTCACAACTGCACTGCCGGATCTTGTCTTCAAATCAGATATTCCGATTCCGATCTCTTTCGGATCACGTTTTTTGATTGAGCTGCATGTGATGTTTGCATTGTGTTTGACATGGATCGCGATTGGATCAGAACTAATTCGTTTAAAAGATTTAGGATCAGTCTAATTGTTTAGTTGTTCGGAATTGCAGTATAGTTTGAATGTTTTTTCTGTTGTAAGATCTGTTTCACATCGGTGCTTGCTTCTTCTTTGCTTGTTATTCCTTCTGTTAATAGTAATGGTTCCTTGCTGGATGGATCTTTTCAGGTGAAAGTATTTGTGCAACCTCATTACCTTCACAACTTTGTTCAGGCAACGTTCAATGCATTAACTGAGGAAAAAGTTAGAGGTGGGAATCCTTCAATTTTCTTACTTTGCTTCAAACTCACGGTAGTGAAATATTAGTATCAGCTTTACTGCGCCAGAAATGAATATGCCTTTTTCTTAACAAAAAAAAACAGGACAGGGATTCATCATATCTTTTCAGAAACTGTTTTCCTTTCCCTTGTTTCCTTTTCTTGTTTGATTACACTGTAAGATTGTGAGAACTGTTTCTTCCGTTTTTGTAGGTGCAACACTGGTTGTATCTGGTGATGGTCGTTATTTTTCCAAGGAAGCGATTCAGGTACTTTTCCACTGTCCATTTTTGTTGCTTTTAGTGTAGTCTTTGTGGTGTCTGAAGTACTTGGTTTATCAGTTACTTTATAAGTGCTGGCAAAATGCTAACATTTCTTTGGAAAACTTCTCATTTCCTTTGCTTTGATGCCTTACAATTTTTTTCGATGCTGTCACTTTGAAATTGAGCTTTTTTTTCTTTCGGTTTAATTTGATTCGTTCTACATCTAACCTAGGCAGGTATTTGGACACTTGTGGTCTTTTGGATATAATTTATGATTTCGGCCTTGAAATATACTAGATTTTTAATTAAACAAATGAAAGTGTACAGGTTCGGATCTTATGATAACAAGGAGATACAAACCAAAATATCATTTTCCAGCTTCGAAGTTTTATACTCCGGAAAAGACTTATTTTGTTTCTTTAACTCAGTACACCATTGGTTAAATATCTCTTCACGTACGACTTTCTTATATGGGAGGATACAGAGTGGATATTGTTTCATGCTAAATAACATGTTTGTATAGAGTCAACATTGTTTTTCGCATCACTAATGATCTTAATGAATCTGCAGATTATAACTAAAATGTCAGCAGCAAACGGTGTAAGACGTGTTTGGATTGGTCAAAATGGATTGCTTTCAACTCCTGCTGTATCCGCTGTCATACGTGAAAGGGTTGGAGCTGATGTGAGTAATGTTTTCTACAGTTTGGTTCTCATTATTTGTCTATCTCATCATTATGCTTAGAATGCGTTTTGTTTCTTCGAATATGATGCATGATTTTCATAGTGGAAGAACATCAGGTAACAAATTTTTCTGCTGAATTAAAGTAAAAATAGTGGTTAAAAAAATTGTTATCGTACAGGGAGCCAAGGCAACAGGTGCTTTTATACTTACAGCAAGTCACAATCCCGGTGGTCCTCATGAGGTGAGAGTTGCTGTCTATTACTTTAATTATTTCTGGATGAGTTAAATTATACTAATGAGTATGATTATATCTAGTATAGTAATTTAATGTGTGGATCACTCTCATGTTCTATTTCTGAAATGTGAACTAAGTTGACTGACATTTAGCCTGTAGCTTGGTCACTTGAGTTGTTTGAGGTTGACTTACATTCCTTAGATCAATATAATCTATATTTCACGGACTTACAAATGACTTGAAAAAAATGTACCCAATTCATTTTATTTTTTATCTTGTATGACCCAATGATAAGTGATAATAACTATTCTTTCTTTACAGAAGATAAGAAGGTAGCTAGTTGTCAAAAACCAAAGAGCAAGAAATAGCGGGGAAACATATAATTACACAATATTATTTTTAAAATGCAGGGAAGAGTCGGTGACAAGCTTGATCTTTGCAAACATTAACATATTGTGTTTATATAACCATGAAAACATTCCAGTCCCTTCCCCAAAATAATCTTGTGGTTTCGAAATTGTAGTTGTTCTTAGATATCAACAAGACATAATTAAGTTAAGTAGGTGAATATTTCCAAAGGTAACTGTAGGAGTGGATCGGAGTTTCTTGGCTGGTATTATACTGAGATCTAAGTGGTTGTAAAATTAACTCCAAATGATTGAACTGACATTTTTTTCCCATGCTGTAGGATTTTGGGATTAAATATAATATGGAAAACGGTGGACCTGCACCAGAGGGAATTACTAACAAGATCTATGAATTCACTACAACAATTAAGGAGTACCTGATTGCTGCAGATCTTCCAGATGTACTGCTCAAGACCTGTCTACAAATGTTCCCCTTTTCTTTATTTGTATCATCTTGTTTTTAATAAGACTGTAATTTGTTTTATCAATCTAACCCGTGTTTCCCATTATCTGATTGTTTACCCAGGTGGATATCTCCACAACAAGTGTTACAAACTTTACAGGCCCTGAAGGACCATTTGATGTTGAGGTTTTTGATTCAGCAAGTGATTATATAAAATTGATGAAGTAAGATTTTACAACTTCATCAATACAAATAATTTTATTGCAGTTGGATTTCTTTTGTCATGTCATATCATGATGACAACTGCCAATTGAGATGCAAAACTGGAGAACATTGAAAGAAGAAAATGTTTAAATTCATCAAGCTGTAAACGTTTATTTTAATAGATTTTCCTGCCTTTTCCTTTTTGAGTATCCAGTTTGGTATGACATATGAGGCAGTTGTTCTTACAACAAGCATTTGTTTATTTTATTTTAATAAGATAATTAAATGTTCTATATTCATATGTGCTTCTACTGATTCAATCCTTTCTTACCCCATGCTTGAAATTTTGCAGGTCAATTTTTGACTTTGAATCTATCAGGAAACTACTGTCGTCTCCTAAATTTACATTCTGGTATATTTTGGGGATGATGTTTAAACTGTGATATAGAACTTTTCTTAGTTTTTTTAATCCCAAAGACTATAGTAATTTTCTTTAACTTTATTGAAGTTATGATGCACTTCATGGGGTTGCTGGAGCATATGCAAAGAGTATTTTTGTGAATGAGCTTGGAGCACAAGAAAGCTCTTTACTGAACTGTACACCTAAGGTCTTATTGTCTTGTTGATTATTTCGAAGTATAGCTTTAAATATTCTGAATGCTGGTGGTGATTTGCCTTTGATTTGTGGATGACTTACTGGATATAGGAAGACTTTGGAGGAGGACATCCAGACCCCAATTTGACTTATGCAAAGGAGTTGGTTGCTCGTATGGGATTGGGCAAATCAGAACCACAAGATGAGCCCCCAGAGTTTGGTGCTGCTGCTGATGGTGATGCAGATCGCAACATGATACTTGGTAAAAGGTAGTGTTGCCCTTAATTTGTGATGAATTTAAATCTTTCATTACCTTTTAGTTTAATATTGGTGTAACCCTCGTTTGTTAGGTTTTTTGTCACTCCTTCAGATTCCGTGGCCATTATTGCTGCAAATGCTGTTGATGCTATACCATACTTCTCTGCTGGTTTAAAGGGTGTTGCCAGGTTTTCATCATGTTTCATATGTTTTAAGCTTTTCTCTGTCAATTTCGTCAGTAGTGTGTGTTTGCACATACAGAAGCACATATGCCAATGTGCATTTGTGCCATGTCATGTAGTAATGGCAAGCTTATACTTGCATATGCTTATTGTTCTCTGTCTTGTAACTATCTAGTTATCACTGCAGCAAAAAGTGTGATTGAATTTGTTTCTAGTTGGAATATGAAACAGGAAGAATTTAAATTGAATTAAATACGAAGTTGTTGATCTGCTGTTAGTCTAGAGCTTATTTCCTACCAATTTTAAACTCTAGATATTTTGTAGGAGCATGCCAACCTCTGCTGCCCTGGATGTTGTAGCCAAAAATCTGAATTTGAAATTTTTTGAGGTACACTGCTCGATGCCTTTACTTATGAAAATACTCGGCAGTGGCTTTTGGGCACCACCCAATTATTTAATTTGTTTATTATGCAAAACCAGGTCCCTACAGGTTGGAAGTTCTTTGGTAATTTAATGGATGCTGGATTATGTTCAGTCTGTGGTGAAGAAAGTTTTGGGACTGGTACGCTTTTGCCATGCATTAAGAGGATTAAACTTTTTTAGAACCTAGTTTTATCCTCTGATTATTCCGTATGTTGGTGGATAGGTTCTGACCATATTCGTGAGAAAGATGGAATCTGGGCAGTTCTGGCCTGGCTATCTATACTTGCATATAAAAATAAAGATAAACTTGAAGACAAGCTTGTCACTGTTGAAGACATAGTTCGCCAGCATTGGGCTACTTATGGCCGCCATTATTATACTCGATATGACTACGAAGTAGGACACTATCACTTCTTGTTCTATTTTGTTATAATCCGATTTGAAAATCAGTTAATGACCTCAACCTATTTCCTTAAAGAACGTGGATGCAGGTGCAGCAAAGGAACTGATGGCTTATTTGGTCAAGCTGCAGTCCTCGCTTTCAGAAGTCAACGAGTATGTTAATATTAGTAATTTAGTATACCAAGATTATTTTAATAGAGTTTCCTTACAGAGTGTTTCTCCCTTATCATGTAGTAAAAGCTTTTGGCAATCAATTTGATCATTGCATGAAATTATTTAATGTCATTGATATCTAGAAACTGATCTGTACGTTGTACTTCTGGATAATGGCAGCCCCGTAGTTATTTCACAGTGCTTCCCTATCTTTTTGATACTTCTTATAAAGATATTCTTTCGGTGAGAGCTGTCCTATACTTGCTTGTACCTCGGTATCTACACAATCCATCAACAAAAAACCTCAAATAACTAGCACATCCCCCAAAGAACCAAAAACTGGCAACATCCTAGCAGACTTCTCCTGGAGTCATTGACCTAAAGCAAAAGCATAAAATTCTACCATATTCAAAAAAACCTAGGTAATACAATCCAAACGTTTATCATGTAAGATATTGCCCAAGTCATGGAAAAGCATGCATCGGTCCACTTCCTTTTATGTCTTCCTGCTTCAGTTCACATCCGCTGCTGATTATAGATATGTTTCTCATCAGAATAGAATTTCCTAATTATTTAGAATAATTCAAAAATAAGTAGTTGGTGGACTTGGAAAGATGAATATGTTACAGTTACCTATTTATAGATCCGCTTCAGTTCACCTCCGCTGCTAATTATTGATCTGTTTCTCATCAGAACAGAATTTCCTGATTATTTAGAATAATTTAAAAATGAGCAGTTGGACTTGGACTGATGAATATGTTACAGTTACCTCTGTTTAGTCCATCGGTATTTGACCTAGGAATAAGATTACTCGGTAGGAGTTTGAATATGTCGTATCATGATAAATCTAATAAATTTATTCCCTTTCTTTTTAGGATTATTAAGGGGGTAAGGTCAGATGTTTCGAAGGTCGTCCACGCTGATGAATTTGAGTACAAAGATCCTGTGGATGGTTCCATCTCATCACATCAGGGAATCCGATATTTATTTGAGGATGGATCGCGATTGGTAAGTTTACTGGTTGAGAAATATTTGTTGCGAGTAACTTGATGGAAATGGGAGGAATTTCGTAATTGAAAATGCATCTTCCAAATTCATCATTTTCCCATTGTTAGGAACTTAAAGTTGATGTGGGATTTTTCTTTTCCTATGGATATATTTTCTCTCCACTTTTTATGGGCCCCACTAACTACCTTGTTTTGGTACGTTCAATGTGCTACCCTAGGTTTTCCGTCTCTCTGGAACTGGATCAGAAGGTGCAACTATTCGACTATACATTGAGCAATATGAAAAAGATCCATCAAAGATTGGGAGACTTTCAAATGAGGCACTTGCTCCTCTTGTAAGATGCCTAAAATATTTCAATTTGAAGATCCTTTTAATACTAGTAACTATCTTGAATGACTTAAATATCTCAATTACAGGTGGAAGTTGCGTTGAAACTTTCAAAAATGGAGGAATTCACTGGTCGATCTGCACCAACAGTCATTACATGAACGCATACAAGTAGAAGGTGGTTAGATCTGAAGCTTCTCAGAATGTCATTTCTTCTTTGTCCAGTTTCTATCCAGTGTTACGGATAGCCGACCTGTACCTTTGGTTGTTTGCAGCCTTTGCTATGGGCACTTGAGTGGAATTTGAATTACTCTATCTAAATTTTGATGTGCTGAATAAGTTGCAACTGCCCAGTGCTAATTATTTAGTCTTAATATAATGGTTCTTCTTGGGGGCACTCCCTTTATTAGGTTACTGCTGTGAGATTTGACTTCTCTCCTGAACTTTGGAGGAAGATGCATGGCCACTGCCAGAACAAACAATTGCCATAGGAATTTCTAAAGAATATAAATACGCTCTAAACATCGGTCATTTGCAGAGGACGTGGAAAAGGTTGAGATTTGTTGAGTGACGTGTAGTAATTTCATGTGCAAATGTTTCCAAAAAAAATTCTGTAGAATGAAAGAATGGTGTCCAGAATTTCATGGGCTTGGGAAAACATGTAGACTGGACCCAAATCAATCTTAACCTAATGGACCTGAGAGCCCAAATTGAAGTTTGGACTGGGAGTTGTACTGTTACTCTGGTTTAACTTGATCAGACCAGACGTCTTACTAACAAAATGTTAGGCAATAATGGGAATGACAAAATCTTAATACTGAACTATTAACCTTATGGGGAAAATAACATATATTTTTCTATATCTTTATAAAAGGACACTAACATTGTAAAAAGAAAACAATTAGAAAGTTGTTTCATAGTTTTGTATGAGATTTTTACTTTAATTGTTTACTGGTTTTACACACATTATATATATTTGGTTTGCTCCCACAAATATATTTTTTGAAGTTTGATTTAAATATAGTTTTATAAAAACATGCATTTTCTGTCCCTACTATTAATGATAGAAGTAAATGATACTTGTCTTTTCCACATGGTTCTTTGATATACTAGCACCATGTTTGCCACAAAAAATCTCGTTGTTACCACGTCTATAATTTCCCCTAACATGTCTGTTTTTAAATTTTATTTCCCAGAATGTTAATTAATATATTTTTGAATTTAAAAATTGAAATCATCTTTTAAACTTTACATTTTAAAATTTTATATAAAAAATGGTTTTTAAAATAACCAAAAACAAAAAGTTGTACGCTGTTTATTTTAAATAAATGAATGGTATTTGAAATTTGAGTATCTTTAAAAAAGATTAACTCGTTAGAATTAGAAATGAAAGTAAATAATAAAACATCATGCTATACATCAAAACCACTGTAATACTCAAAATTATTTTGAGATAAGGTTTAAATTATCAACGGTGTCCGTCAATCTTTGTCTTTCCCAAACTCTGAGCTATTTGTTGTTATTCATGAGTTGGTCCTCACATTGTTCACTGGGCCAAGAAAGACGAACTTGAGTATAGAATTTAACTTCTTAGCATTCCTCGCCTACTAAGGGACAGTTGCTTAATGCTGAAGTTTGAACTGTTAAATCTGCAATTTAGTGTCTTCTCCCATCGTACTCTACGTCCACCTTTTCCATTTTCTTTTCAATTCGTGGAATTTTCAAATTTTTATAGCCATTCAAGAAAGGAATTGGCTTTTGAATAGACAAACGGACATGGCCTCTCTTGATTGGTTCCTGAAATGGGGCCAACTTGTATATTTTTTTTATTTCAGTGAAATTGGTTGATGAGCTAATTACTTTTAGTTCTTCGAATTTGAATTTGATATTTAAGTTCTTAAATTTTAAAAAATATGTTTTTAGTTTTTAAGTATTATATTTGAACAACTAAAATATTAACCATTTTTTAGTATTTAAATAGTATATGTAAAAAGCTACAATTGTATTTTTTTTTTCAATTTGAGATATTAAAGTATTTCCTTTTAAAATTTAGGAGACTAAAGCAGAATTTATTCTGAAATTAACTTTGATTTATTGATTTTCCTGAAATTGATTCAGTACAATTAGCTCTCATTGGGCCAAGATAGAAACAATTGAGTGAGCACTCGTTTCATTGTACCATAACTGAATAATTGAAAACGGGTCTGGGAGTGAGAGTGAGGTTCCTATGTATCTAGAGTGTCCCCGCATGAACAGGCTTAGAGAACTTCAGTGGTTGATTATTATATTCATTGCTTTCTCATCCTCTGTTCTGCATTTTTCAAATTATCTTGGTCAGAAACCATATTTACTTTGTGAAAACAACTGTGTTTTTTCACCTTTCTCGTAGTTTTTCATCAAGTCTTGAATTTTAACTGTAAAAAATAATCTCTTGAGACGGTTTTTATTGTGTTTATAATTCTCAAAGTTATAAAAACATAGTTTAAAAATAAATTTGTATGAACAAACACACAGACCTATAATTATGTTGGTTAGAATATAATTAAATTCCAATTTTTCCATACTGTTTTAGATACATTTATACGTAAATATTTTGAAGATAGAAACGTATGTGAGAAAATAAAATTAGATAAAAAAATTTATTTTCATTTTTGTTTTTCAATTTTATAATTGATTACGAATAATTTTTTTCTAAACGAATTCAATATCTCATTAACAAATTGTTAGAACTGCTTTTATCATCAATATAGAATGCGTTGTGTTCTTTATTTGAGATGTTAACCTCATTACGAACATAAAATTAATACACATATCTATTTAATTTATTTTAAGGAAATTAATTGTTTAACTTCTTGAAAATTATAAATGTGTTCTTTGAGAAATGAACTACTTTCAAACATACTCCTTAACAGAGTATTTAATTACACTGTATTGGCTTAATGTTTTGCATTTAGTCTGTAGCTATTAACTTCCAAAAGCTTTTCAAACATATACTTATTACAAAATATGCAATGACAAAACTTTTTATAAAAAGAAATTAGGGTTACTTATTTGTATCATTATTTACAGACAAAATGGTGAACTGGTTAAATATATGATACCCATTAATATATGGAAAATAATAATTAAGGTTAGCTATTTAAATTATTTGATGGACATTGATAAGATGCAGGTTCAATCCCATAATATTGATATGACCACACAATTTTGATTGTTGTTATCTTTTAATATTTTGAAAGCTAACGTTTAATTTAACTCCTACCGACTACCCCAATTTCTAAGAGAAAACATAAAATGTAAATATATGTTTTTCAATTTATGAGAAAATATATGTAAAGATGAAAAGCTTGAGAACTCAAGTAGGCAGAATAAAAAGGGATTTTATCCGTATTCGTAACAACAAGCACCTTAATCTTTTACTTATTGTGTAAATACATTACAATACACGTATAACAAATAATAAATATAGGAATGGTACATTTTGAAAGGAAGGACATTCTTACAAATCTAAAGTTAAATAGATAGATTACTTAATATTACTTAAGTTTTGAGGGTCTCACCTCTACCATATTAATCTTTTAAATTGAAGTCTTGCAGTTAATTTATGTAATTTGTTTTATTAAGTTGATGTAAGAACTAATGACATAAGTTGTTTTAGTCAAACCTCTCATCGGTTGGTAGAGACAAATTGGCCCTACCATGCTAACATGCACATCTAAATTTACAAATTAGATATGTGTTTCTTTTATATATGTACTTCAATACTATAAATCAGCTTTTCATATTTATTATAAATCATGGTTACATTAAATTAATTACATTTTATTTATATTTTAATCCACCAATTTTTCTTATAACTAATATATATACATATATATATTATATATATATATATATATATATATATATATATATATATATATAAAGAACATTAGAAGTTCTAATTTTTTTTTATCTTAAATTCTAAATCTTAAACTAATTTTTTAATTGAATAAATTTGGACATAGTTTTATGTATAAACATTATGATTCTTTTTACTAACTGGAGTGAAAGGGTTTGGTTGAATACAATTATGTTGTGGATGACATGTTTTGTATAAATAAATATTTAATTTTGAAAAGTGTTTAGAATGACCTTTTAATCCACTTAATCAATTAAGCGAAAAGTATGAGCTGAGAGATAAATTATTCTAAGAGGACAAACAAATCACTTTTATATGTTTCACAAAATATAAATTTTATATCGTTGAAGTTTTGATAAATTTATATAACTTTTGTAAAACCTAAACAAGAAAAAATAAAAATAAGTTGAATGATATAAATGTGATATATAAATAAATAAAATAATATTATTAATTATTAATTATGTGAATAATGTAAATTATAAGTAAATTTCATATCTTAAAAAGAAATTTATACAAGACTTCCTACATTATTTAATAATGCAGAAAGTCTTGTATAAATAACTTTCACAACAACTTTCACCCGCTGTAGATGACATATTTTATATAAATAAATATTTTATTTTGAAAAGTATTTAGAATGATCTTTTAATTCACTTAATCAATTAAGCGAAAAGTATGAACTAAGAGACAAATTATTTTAAGAGGGCAAACAAATCACTTTTGTATGTTTCACAAAATATAAATTTTATATCATTAAAGTTTTGATAAATTTATATAACTTTTGTAAAACCTAAATAAGAAAAAATAAAAATAAAATGAATGATATAAATGTGATATATAAATAAATAAATAAAATAATGTTATCAATTATTAATTATGTGAATAATGCAAATTATAACTTTCACACGTTAAAAAACAAAAACATATACAAGACTTCCTACATTATGTAATTAATATATTAAGACGGGTACCATTTTATCTAACTATATATATATATATATATATATATATATATATATATATATATATATATATTTATTTATATTTCCTTCATAATCATATAAAAAAATCATCTAGTTTGTTATCATATAATATAAAAATAACTATTATTTTTCTTTACCTTCCATCCACTTTTTATTCACTTTTATCCTCTTAGTTGGTCTCTAGGCAACACTCTCGTTCCATGAATTTTTCTCCACTCCCAGTCTCGCCAATGGTTCTTTTTCAAGTCATTTTTTTATTTCAATATTTAGCTTATCATCATTTACTCGCCAGTTAAGGGACAGATCCGGTTTACTTTGAATTGTTAGATGAATAAATTCTGCAAGTCACTGTCTTATTGTACTCTTCTTTCAAAGTCTCTCTTAAAAATAAAGTTAAAAACTTTTAGTAGAAAATTTCAAAGTTTGCTTAGCTTTATTCATATGGAAATGAACTTTTTTTTAGACAGTGAAGTTGATTGATTGTATTGGATATTTAATTAGAATCCAGCAAATATACAATCCTATCGGTTTAAACAGCTCATTTGTGATAGAATGATTTTTCTGAAATTGATCATTACATTTCTTTCTATCATAATGAATTGTAGCAAAATGTGTGACTGAGACTTAATTAGTATATAGCAGATGGTTAGTTGATTGTTTAGTAAATTCCTTTTACTTTTTTTTTCCCTTTACACCTTTCTTCTTAATGTTGTACTTTTCTGTAGCTCTCTATCAGGATTTCAATTTTCTAGCTGAAAATTGTGTGAGAAGAAATTATTTATAACTATACATTCTTCCAATCAAACAGTATTATAACATTTATTTTTCTTAACACAATTATATCAAGTAATCATGTAAGACAAACAACATTCATTACTGATGTTTCTATGCTTCCCAACATGGTTTTCTTAACCTTAAACATTTTTATTTTATATGAACTTGTATCTTTTCACCAGTTATAATTCACCCATGATTGATGTTGGATGTATAAACAAAGAGCTGGCTCTTCACAAGTTTGATGTTACAAATATATAGCCACCTAGTAAACTCCAATGAGAAATTAAATGTTTTACATTTCATGTAATTGTAATTAATAATACATATTTCGTGACTATCTTTTGAAACTGTAATTAGTATATATTAATATATACATGCATGCACCTACATTTGACCTTTTTTTTATTTTTATTTTAACATGTTAGATGTGTTCTTGTTTTACATGTATTTCAAATATATCTCTATCTAGTTTAAGAAACATATTTTAAATTATTTATCCGACATCACAAAATAGCGACCTGTTTATGGAAACCTGGTTTCTTTTCTTGGGGTGATTAGTTTTGTTTTGTCTCTAAAGACAAATTTTGTTGCATAGCATTGCTTTTATTTTACTATAAAATAATAATATTGCAGCAGAAAGGACGAGCAAAATAGATAGGAGAGGATTATTAAAAATGGTCGAATAATATTTCTTAAGATTTCAATCTTTAACTTAAGTCAATGTTAATGACGTCATGTGATTTATGTAACTAATCTTATACATTAATGTAACTAGTCTTATACATTTTGCTGTTATTTTATTTTTCAAAATATTATAAAAATTACTTAAAAAGATAAATTAATTCAAACAATCACACAATAACCTACTTTATCTTTCATTAATGTGCTTTATCTGGTTGGTTTTATTTGAAAGAAATAATTTGCTATTGGTTACTTAAAAAGTCTTAAAAATAAAAATATTATATTTAAAAACGATTCCCAAAACATGTACTTATAAGTAATAACAACTACCGACATAAGTAATAACCCTAAACCCTATAAGGTTAATGATTTAACACTATGAGTTCAAATTCTATTAATTATTACTATAAAAGAATTATATTTATCAATAAAAATAATTTTAAAATAATATATGGTTGAACTAAAATGTTTTACATACACATATTTCTCTAAAATTATTTGAGGAGTAAGATAAAGCACAATCGAATATTAGTGATATGACCACACAATTTTTCTTATTGTTCTCTAAATAATTTTAAAAATAACGCTTAATTTAACTCCTGCCGACTACTCAAGATAAATATCAAAATATAGGGAAAACAAAAACTATAAGTAAAAGGCAAAAAAAGTTATAATATAGTGTATACACATCACGATACATATATATATTTGTAATTATAGTGACAAGGTTCCTTTATTCCCGCCACAGGTTTTGAAGATTGATACCTTTCTCCTACTCCTATTCACTCCTAAATATGTTTGTATCAGTAATAGCAGAACAACACATCTACCTCGTTTGTTTTATTTTTCTTTTTTGCCAGCAATAACATTTTCTTTGCTATTGCAATCAAGAATTTTCTCTGAAAAAAACGTGTCTTTTACCCTTTGGTTGAGATTCTTGCTCGCTTATAATAAAATATTGGCAAAATAAAGTATGGTTTGAGACAATGAATGGAGGTTCTTGCTGTCAATGGATGGTGTTAAGATTATTGGAAAGATTGTAATTTGTAAGTTGACAATAACACTAATGACATGTTATTTTTCAAACCTCTGATCGGTTGGTAGAGACAATTTGGCCCTACTACCCAACTTTGTTTCACACTATTATTGGAAGAAGAGATTTCCGGTATATCAATTTGTGAGGTTCAAATTAAAAAATATTAAATAAGTTTATGAAACTTAAATCTGTTAATAATATAGGCCCTTAGTGTTAGTGTTGGACTAATGACAATAAATTATAAAACTTAAAGATTATAAAAATAATAATAAGTACTTGGTAATTAATAACAGTAATTTCAATTTTAAGAATTTATTTAATATTTTCTAATTATAATAAGGGCTATATTGTGACAAACTTTTAATCTCTTAACTCTCTCAATTAAACACTTTCAATATCCTCACTATTTTACTTTTTGGGTGTATATTTCATACATTACTTTTATAGCTAATAAAATATGTAAACCATTTCAAACAAGCATTTACTCTATGCAATTAACTCGTTAAAATCCTAGTTTTACTCAAATTTTTTTGTCTCAATATTTTTACATATACTTTTGTAACAGTATTCCTATTTTCGGATTCAAGCAACAAATAATGATGTACTATTTATACACATATAATACAAAGTCACTGCTTTCTTCAAGAGTTTTCTATCAAACAGGATATTAAGGTTTATGGCAAAACATGTTTTTTATAAATTATCTATCATGTATCTATGGACAAGGTCATTATCCATGGTTACCTTTCATGTTGCAATCATGTAAATTGATTTTATGACAGGTTCCATATTTTACATATCAAAATCTCATTCTTAAAAAAAATCCATATGTTTTTATAGAAGTACAGCTTTTATTTAATGTATGGGCTTGGGCCATTTGTAAGCTTTGAGCCCACTACACTTCAACGACATAATCATTTCTTTATAATAAATAATAAATAAATGATGAGACTCGGATTAATATTATTTAAGACACTGTTAGTTATAATTTGTCACACACTGAAATTTTTTTAATCTTGATTAATCACAATTCATTGCTGGGGATTTTTTGTGATGTTGCCCCTTTGGGCTCATAATTCACCGTTTACACATGAATGGCGTCTTTATCATTTTAGAAATTATTTATCGATGTCAGAAAAATTGACCTCTTTTGGAGTTGTTTGTGTCAATTTCAGATAAGAGTCATCCTAATTTTGTTATTCGTAAGTCGAGTTAGAACAGTAAAAGTTCACAGATGTCTTCCCTTTTTTTCAATCAGGACTCAACAAAATCTGAAAATAATCAACACGTTGCACGAACAAACACTAATTATTTGAACTTAGTAGTAACTATTTTTTTCATAAATATTTATGTAAGTAATATATAAAATAGTTCAAACTAATTTATACACTTCAGTTTTGTTTTAAAAATCAGATCAAATATTTTAATTTGTCATTGTTTAATTTACTTATATATATATATATATATATATATATATATGAAAAAGACAGTATACAAATTAATAAAAGAAAATCGATATTTACTTATAGTTTTATTTTTAAGTTAGGTATTTTAATCTGTTTTTGTTTTTCCTCCAATCATTCTCCCTGGTTTTGTTCAACATCATATCAAATGGAATTTTTTTTATCCTAGTAGTTTGTTAATGATAAAGCTACCAAAAGACAGCTATTAGAAATGATGGGTGGACCAGTTATACACAAGCCTTCAAAGTCTTAAACATCTTATCACACTTCATTTTCTTTTGCTTTTCCACGATTATCACAATAATTTTTCACAAAAGAATATGCTAATCACAACTTGTTGCTGGCGGCTGAACAGGAAAAAAAATTGACTAGACTTAGCATGACTTGTATTTTCAGAGCAAAACCAATTGGTTCTTCTGTAATTCTATTTGATAGCTATCACACCATAATTAGGATGTTAACATCAACAAAGGACCACAACCTAATTGTGTTTAACTTTCCATGTGACTTAGTTTCCTTAATCAATTATCATCTTAATTAGAAAACGACATGTTATTCTACATTTACGTATCATTTGATTCCATGCCATGTGCTTATAATAGTATAGTAATTGTTTAATTTCATGCAGTATGCCTTTTATCACACATACACACACCCTTTCTTTTAGTTTCAGATGATTAAATAGCTTAACAGAAAATAAGAGAAGACAAGGCTATTGAACAATGAACGTATTAATTATCTGAATACACAACGCTCAGGATAATAAAACATTAACAGTTTATCAACGTACTTCAGCCTCAAAAATCTTCCACCAAACCTCAATGTATAGCTGTATTTCCTTTTATAGTCTACTTTTTCTCTATTGAAGTGGTTATCATATACGTTTGGAGCATTTAAGATTAGCACAAATAAGAAGGATTAATGGCAGTTTTTTTATCTTTTTATCCATGTCTGTATATATATATATGGCAGTTTTTTTTTTTTTTTAATTTTCAATTTCAAGCCCCAACTTTGTCGCCACTGGTATGTGGGTCCTATTGCAGGGATTGTAATTAACAATGGTGTTATTTCTCACAAATAATGACTTTTGTTTTGTAAAGTATACATTAGAATGACTTTTTAATCCATTTAATGACTGAAACGGTGTTTAGTCAAGAGAGAAAAAGATATTCTGGGACAGAAAAAAAACCTTTTATGTTTCCTGTATAAACTGTTTTTGTACAACCAAAAATATAATGATATAATCGGGAGAAATAAAAATAGTGGACCTGAATAAAAATAATGTGCAATATATATGAAGGTACAGTATAAGATGGAAAAACTTGAATGAAAGACTTTTATACATTTATGCAACGAACACAGATGGGTGCCATTTTACAACAATTATTCATATATATACAGATAATCTTCACGTCAGAAAAAAAAAATAAAAGTACAGAAGATTGAAAATATATAAAAAAAAGTACAGAATGTTGAATATTCGTATCTATCTATCTACCTATCAAGTATCATCATGGATGGATCGATGCTTCCTTCCATTCCAAGTTCTGTCGACAAAAGGATCAACAGACTTTTGAAGTTTTCTGTCGACAAAAAGGATCAACAAACTGTGCTAAAGGCAAGGGAAGACGAAACCCACAAATTGAAGTACAGCATTTTATGTACCCTTTGTACAAGGAAAAACCAAGAGAGAAGCTACATGACAATTTAGTTTCCCTTTCTTTAAGGAAGTTGTTATGTTCCAATTTGGAAACAACACCAGCCAAGTCCTCCACACTTCACCCATCACTGACCACACCACACAGCACAACACTACGCAACACATCGGTTTCAGTTTTCTTTTTTCATAAACCTGCATCGAAGGGCACGCCACTCCCCGGAATCCACGATCCCCCGGCTAAGAATTCTCCGACGGTGAACTTCACAGCCTCAGAACTGGAGAGCACACGAAAGCCTCCCCATTTCACCCTCCCTCCGGTGCCAGCACCTGCTCCTGTGTTCGCATGTTCACCGTAATACAGAGTGCTCAGAGCAAAGTTTCCACTCCACTGAGACCAACCTGTAGAAACAACCACTTTCACTTCTTCAACCGGAAGTACGCAAATACTCCACTTTCACTCATGTTATTTTTTTTCTATTTTTAGGTAAAAATATAGTAGAAAGCTATTAAAATCAGTAGTTAGAATTTTTTTTTTTAATCACAAAAGTTATACAATTTTTTTATTATTTTTATTTTTAGAAAAAATATATCTTTATTTAAATATTAAAAATTATTTTTAAGACATTAACAGGTCCAAAATGTGTAAGTTGTCAAAACAATAATAATTATAACCCTTAAATCGGATAAAAGTCATATTTAGTTTCTCTTCTATTTTAATTATTTCTATCTCTTTTCTTTTTAATCACATCACTTATTTATGTCTACTCTTTCCTTTTCTTCTATCCCCATACACCACTATAGGGCACGTAGGCTCCTCTAGCGAGATATTATCCTTTTTACATCCCCATCTTGCTGCGAAGAGTAATAATGTATGAATAATTTTACATATTATTTTTGCATCTTCTCTCACTTTGCTGTGTACACCTAAAATCATTTTATAACTACAATTTTTTAATTCAAAAAACAATTACAATACTTTCTTTTCACTTAAAATATTTTACTATTAAAAAACTATCTCTTACTGATTATCAACTAATTATCAAATCGTAGTGTTAAAATATAATTTTACTTAATAGTGTCCACTAGTATTTTTCCTTCTAGCAATTGTCTTTCATGATGAAGAAAGATAAGTAGTCCCACTTTAACCCTATAACTTTCTCTCTCTCCGTACGGTCTATCATCGTAGAAGATGAAAGTTTCTGACTTCACTATCTAAGATAAGCAAAATAATAATAATAAAGGACACGGTATGTGGGCCTTACCCAACGAGTGGCCTTATCTCATGTCTCTCCCTATTGTTTAGATCTTTCTATCTTATATTAAAGTAAAAATAAAGTTAAATAACGTTATCTTAAATGATTGGAGTAACCATTTATTTCATTTTTACTTGAATATTGATGCAGTTATAAAGTATGAAAAAAATGGTGAACCTGCAGGGTTGATCAAGCCATCAAGGGCACTCTTCATGACCACAGTCCTTGAGTACTTTTGCCAGGGGCGACCTAGATAGGTTCTGTAAGAGCCCTGCACCGCTTTCAGGTCCCCAGCTGCAGTGATACGACAGTTATGGATGATGATGCCTGTGTTCTCGTTAGGGTCGCTTCTTGCTTGTGCCGTCACCGTGTTCTGCTGGTTGCTCATCGGTTTCCTCACGTAAATGTTGCAGTTTTGAAACACCGACACGGCGTCCCCGAAAATGAAGTCTATGGTTCCGTATATGTCACAGTCACGGTAGAATTGCCGGTTGGCGTACACGTATAAGGTGTCTTGGTACCCCTTAAAGCTGCACCGGTAGAACACCGAGTGGTCGGCGCCGGAACGGAGAGCCACCGCTTGGTGCTTTTGCGGTCCCGCCGTGTTCTCGAAGGTAATGTCCCGAGCAATGAAGCTATCTCCAGAAACCGCTGCAATAATAATCAACGGTTTTAACTTTTAACTAGTGAGTACGTAGAAAAGTTATAGATGCAAAATAAAATAAAATAAGCTTTTTATTTTTGTTTGTCGTTATCATGGTGAGATATTTTCACCAAGTGTAAAGTGAAAATATTTTTGTTTTTGTCACTTTTGAAATAATAATAATAATATTAGAGTTTATTAAGGTTGATTCCAGCGTGTAGGTTACTTTCACTGTTTGCAATGAAAAGTTTAGATTGCTTTTATTTTAAATTTCTTCGTAGGAAAATGACTAGAAGTTTTGATTATGATCGTCCGTAACACTAAGTTGTACAGAAATGAGTACTACTCATGTCCCTGTCTCTACGGGGCCCGGTGATATAGGGTTTAATTTTCAGAAGAGTGAAAAGAAATTTAAACTATTATTTTTTTTACATTTTTTATCAGCTATTATATTTATCAAAATAGAGAAAAACTACACAATGATCATGAGTAGACTCTTTGTAGTATTATAAATCATTGACATGCCATCGTTTAATTTTTGAGCTTGGTTGATGAGAAAGATGGAAAATGTTCATTTAGGTTTGTTTATATCTAGTTCCAGACACATGCATGGTTTATAATATATATATAAACATGTATGAATGCATGGCTTATATGAATACATGAGTCGACAATGAACTTACCAAAAGTAGCAGAACGAAAAGTTGTGGAACCATCTTGAGCGTTATTACTACCAGTAACAATAGTAGCACCCATCCCATCTCCGATGATCATCAAGTTCTTCACAGTCCTCTTGATATCGATACTCTCTTTGTAAACACCAGCTTTGACGTGCACCACAACACGCCCTTTCCCACTGAGCTTAGCAGCTGCAGCCACACCCTCTGAGATGGTCTTATAGTTTCCACTCCCATCCTGTGCCACCACAACATCAGCTTTTGATGCTGGTTCCTGAAGAAGCCTTCTGTCTGAATGTGACATCCAAGAGGGGAAGCCATCTGAAAGCAACCTTCGCCCACCATTTTGTTTAGTCGATGACAATGATGTCAAAGTCATGGCCTTGCTAAGGGACAAGGAATTGCTAAGCAGTTTGGAGAAGTTGCTTAACATGGAGGGAAAGTAGTTGAGGTGAGAGGGAAGGTTGAACTCAGTGAAACCATTTTGGCATGTTTGATGATTGGCAATGGATGCACTTTGCCAAGTCAACCTGTCATTTAGATTGTTGGAGTTCACTGAGCGTTTGAGCTGATAAAGTGTGTCCTCATAGAGCTCCAAACAATCTTCCCAAGCGGACTTGGATCGCTTGTCTTTGAAATTATTCAAGTCCATGTTTGAGACATGTTTATAAACCTCCATGGCTTGCTCCATGGTGACCTTAAGGGTCATGTCATGGAAGGAAGAGGATGAAGCATCTAGGTTGGATAGTGTGTTGGTAGTTTCAACGTAATGTTTGCAGACACGGGGGTAGGGTGTTTCGTTGCATGACAATTGTTTGCCATGCACAAGCAAGAGAGAGTAAAGAAGACAGTATCCAATGAAACAGTTGCAGAAGAATTTTTCCATATGGAAAATGCAAATGATCAAAATGGCTTTTTAATGCTTTCTAGGAAAGAGAGGATTTTCTTAGAAATGTTTGTGAGTGAAAAGTGCAAGGGAAAGGTGCTATATATAGCCTCGAACTTGGCATTGGTAGGCCATGCAGTTATACATATATGTGGGTATAAAAGCGCATGAGGAACCCACATTAGGGTTTCCATTTGAAATGTGCGTGGACATGTAATTTGTGGGGGAATGCATGATGTTTACGTGGAAATGCGGTCTTTTAAGTGTAATTTTATCAAAAAAGTTGTCATAGCCAGACTTAATTTCATTTAAAAGAATTAACTTCTTCCACATTGAAATTATATCAAGTTAACACAATTTTAACAAATCTAAAATCGTATCATGGATAGTTTTTTTCACAATAAAATAATGTGATGCTTATTTATACGCATAAAATTCCTAATATCTCATAATTTCAATAATTTGTTTAACACCTTGCACCAATTATTAAAAAACCTCATAATGCATATTTAGCGTTAGTGCGTTACAAATTAGTCAAATTAAATTAGGGAAAGAAACCTCTGTGTATATTATTAAAAGTGGTACCTTTTTCTAAATTTGATTTAGTTGAAGCGGCCAACCTAAGCCACTAGTTCATTCAACCTAGCGCGTGATGCAATTTTTCTGCCACGTAAACTCTCTTTTTCAGACTTTTGAAAATTGTCTGCCACGTACGATTTCATAAAGTGGAAGTGACAGACACAATATAACAATCAGATAATGGTCCATGTATTATGTTGCTTTTTCTATTTCAAAGTATAAGTTTTAGTCGCCTAACTACAATTTCTATCGCATGAAGCTTTCACTGCCCTATTAAATCCCACTCGTTTTGGTTCTTTAATTACATCCACGTATCCTCTCTTGCAAATTGATGAAACTTCTTTCAAATTAAGCTATGAGAATCTTGTTATATATTACGACTTTTTCATCAAGCTTTTTATGACTACCCAAACTCTAGGGTATCACACTATTACCACTAAATCTGGTATAGTTCTTTAAAGTTAATCTTGAGTCACGTTTCTTTGAATTTTAGGCACATAGCATGTAATATATAATTATTCAACAATTTATGTTTCTTAAAAAATGGTTTATATAAGATGATATTAGGTTTGTGCAGCCCTACATCGATGCTTGTATATAATTTTGATTTTATAGATAGGTTGGAATATTCCAAGTCCTTCTATATATATAAATTTTTTTTTAAGACTTGGGAATGTAATCATAACTTGAAATCAGGTATGTGTTTCATGTAGATTTTCCACAAACTAGAAAAGACCAGAGCTTGAGGGATATGTTTAATTAAAATTTAATAAAATCGTTCACATGTAAAACACAAGGTCATACGACGTAACATTCATGTTTCTTCACCTTCATTTAACAACTTAACCTTTTTGTCACATCATCTATCCAATAATATTAAGTGACTTATCATTATTAATTATGTATTATTTTCGTAAATAAATAAACAAATAAGATTAAGGAAAAAGACATCTTTGTTGTCTTGGGCAAAATGCGTTCACATTCCTATACCAGTTTTGCATTCAGAAGGAAAAAAACAGAAGAAGAGTATTCTAGACCATATACATATACATAACATGCAGTTCTTTTTGTAACATAAAAAGGAATAAAAATGAAAAATATATAATACACAACATAGTAAAATGTTATATATGAAGTGTTGAATATATCATAGAACTCAAAAAAAAAAAAAAAAAAAAAAAAAAAAAAAAAAAAAAAAAAAAAAAGTATAGGAAGGTGAAGTGCTGGTAATAATGATCACCAACCAGAGAGAGAACTAGAGAGGGAGACAGAGATATGGTGCTTTCATTAATTAGCTGCAGTCCTTTGGTAACACAACACAACAAAGTAGTTTCTTAGCTAACACATGAAATTACTCGTGAAGCTTTGCTTTTAGGGTTGTTTTATAGTATTATGCTTCTTCTTTCTTATCTAAACCAGAACTTGAGAATCAACCAGTAATTAATTAGGTGACCGTCACACAGTGTTCTCTCTCCCCCTTAGCCCAACAGAGAAATTACAGATTGATATGGTTGTTGGTGAGTAGTCTACGTTTTTCATGTATAAATACTGTACACTTTTGTCTCACCACGTGGCCCCAAGCCCTCGTTCTTATCAAACTTTCCTTAAAAACTATACAAATAACAATGCATTGCACACGTGTCAACTCAGTGGCCTCAATTTCTTGATATTCTATATGGATAATTTTTCTTTTGTTTTGCTTCTACGTCGTTCTTTTGTGTGTAATTAGTTCATAATAACAAAAATGATAATATATAGTCCTTGTCATAATCTCTTTCATTAGGACAAAGACTACTCCAACCACCAAGGCATGCAAAGCCATCATATGTTGAAAAGTTGTGATCCATAGCAAGACATGGTCGTCAACCAATTTAGGAGTAACATTGGCCACAAATTTTATTTCGACAAATTGTTTAATCAGTTTTCGTGCACTAGTTTAGAAATTAGGTGAAATAGATTTTTCGTTTCCAAATACTGGCTTGTCTTAATTTTTTTAAGAAATATAATATGTTATATTTAATGTAATATTTAATGCATTATTTAAGAATTTTTATTTGACAACTAAAATTTAATATTATAGTATCATAGCTTTTGCTTCCAAAAAATTATATATTAGCCTCTATAATTATTTTTTTATTTTAGCCACATTTTATTTTTTAATCTATTTAATTTATTTTCACATTTTTTTCACGAATATGACCATATATATGTTTAAACTATAGTTGTGAGATCAAGGTTTAACCATAGTTAGATTATTGGACCTTAAACCATCACCTTCACCAATTAAATGAACAATTCTGTTTTGAAAATATTGGCTTAAACTGTAATAAGGAATTAGAGGTAAAGGTGTGGACTTCTCAAATTCGAATTAAACATTAAATCTCTATACTTCCTAAAATCTTTTAGTTAATGGATTTGTAACACTAGTTTGAACAATTTTTTTTATAAGAATTTATGAGAAGAAGCAAAAAATAAATAAGCATCTCCCTAAGTTAAAATCAATTTATTATGCGGGCAAAAATAATTTTAATTTATAAATTTTATTTCTTTATTCGGCTATATTTGTAAAAGAATTTAATCAAACATGCTCTTAGTTTAATATTTCCTTAGAGTAATAGAGTTTTGTAAGTTGTTGAGTATTGAAATTTACTAGCTATTGCAGGGTGTTGAAGTATTGAAGTATTTTAATAACCTTCTCTTTTTAAGCTTTTAGTGCCTCTAATATCTTTACATTGATTGAATGGTATTTGTGTGATGTTAGTAAATATGAAATGACGAAGATTTCCAAAACAACTAAAACACAGAAAAAGCATTTTTTTCAGATATTTATCTCGGACTTTTGTTTTTTGATCAGCCACAGATAAAATATCTTGGACTTTTGTAATCTGAAGCTACGTTATTAAATGCTCTTACGCAATGGGGCATGTAATAAAAAAATTCTGGCATCTATCAGATTTCATACCATATGGGTATAACATCTTTCAAACAACTGCAGATATCTATCAGATTTCATACCATATAGGTATAATTTCAAAGAACTGCAGATTCAGCACTTTGCAAGTCATCTATTTATTAAAATTCATGCTTATGTTCTTCTATTTGGTTAAGGTTTCAATTTTTCTTTCTTCAACTGGAATTAGCTTAGGAGTTATCTCAACTAAAATTGATAAGCAACATCACAGTAAGTCTTCCACGTACTTATGCACTAACCGACCTGCATGTACTTTTATAAAGTGGAAAAAGGGAATTTCTTAATACTCTCGACCATTCAATTATAATATGTCAAATTATTTTCATAAATTAATTATTCTAGAACCCATCAAATCAAATAATTGCCGTTATATCCAGGAGTAAGCAAAGTTTACACTAAACAACAATCCCTTTAATTATTTAAGAAAAGTAGGAACACAAGGTTCACATGAATTGTTGAAGCAGATTATGACTTGGTAACAAAGCGTCTCTGCATTGACTTTATTTTGTAAATTATCATTCATATTGTTATAATGCTTGCCTTCTCTTTCTATAATTTTGGCATAACTTGTGTAGTCTTTTATGAACCTAATGATTCAGTTTTTGCTTTAGGAATAGGAGGGGATACATAGGATACTTTATAGGCCATACAAAGACTTCAATATTCCTAAAGGGACAATGTTGCATAGCAGTTTTATGGTCTGTATTTGCTGGTTTTCATGAAATTATATCAAGAATGAAAATTTTCCCTCTTTACCATTATGCTTGTGCCTGACCATAGCTGCAAAAAAAGTTGCAAATCCACTAACTAAATCTTAATAATTAGTACGTACTAAGTGGAGAAGTAGGATGCATTGAAAATTGTGGCCATTATGTGGACCTTATTTGAGATGAAAATGACTTAATTGTGTTGTGTTGTCTACCTCTTATAATTAATGAGTATGCTAATCACATCTGTTATTATTATGCAAAAGTTAATTGCGGTATTAGTGAATATGCTAAGGTAATCAGACTAATAAAACATTAATTGTGTATCATTAAGCTTAATTGTCTAAAGCCTGAGAAATTAATGGGTGTTCTTGTTCTTTAACACACTGAGTACAGCACTCAAACGCAAGAGAAGAAGGGTGAAATCACGTTTCCTAATATGTATGATCGATTATGTTTATCTGGTATAAAGCCAACTCATTTTCCCAAATCTATCATGCAACAGTCCACCTATCCACATAATTAATTGTGTGGCACCTCACTCTTGCACAGAAGCTAGGTATGAACTTCTCCATGAATATTTACAGAGAAACAAATACTTATAGGAACAAAATAATAAGAAATGAGTTTCTTCGTAAATTAATATTAGCTTGCATAATAAAAAATAAAATTTTAAAAAAATTATGTAAAAAACTTTTGCAAATTAACTTATGCATGAAATTATTTTAATTTGTGGAGAATTTTATTTTAATTTTTTCTTACTTTTATCTTCTAGAGGCGTTTATAAGAAAAAATATAAACATTATTACAATAAATTATCAGCTCCAAAACCTAAAATTGATAGTTGTCTCACCAAGATATATTAAGTAGACTTTTCTTCTTATTATTATTATTACTATTATTATACAAATAATATTCACTTTTTTTATTTCTTTTTCTCAAACAACCTCTATTTCATCATTTTTTTTTTCTTTTCTCGCTTTACATACTTTCTCACCCACTATTTTTCCATTTGTTTTAAAAAAATCATAGTGTAAAGCTTCAACTTTCCTTCAAATTCTAATCAGCTTTAAACGGTTTACCCTACGTTCTCTAAGAGAGACAACAAAGAAAAATAAATAAACAACAGGGACAATAAAAAATATCTGAAATGAGAATAAGAAGAAATAGAGATTTTTAAGAGGTCTGTAATATATATTAAATCCCCCAATACTTTCATGTAGAGATTGATCCTTTATATGGATTGGGTTGAAAATGGAAAAGAAGAGAGGTTTCGATTGAAAATAAGAAACAGTGTATCACATTTTTTTATCATATTAATTTTATAATATATGTTGTAATTTAAAGTAAGTATAAATTATCTTTCCTTAAATTTTTTTAAATCAATAACAAAATTCATTAAACAATTTAACTAAAAATAATATATAAAAAAATTGTTTATATTTTAAATTTAAATAATACATTTCTTGAAATACATTTATAACGAATAAAATATGGACTTATTATCTCTATCGGCAGAATGAATTATTCACATCTTCAATAAGATTATAATGTATCAAATATTATGTAATGTGTACATAATTTCTACAACAAATCAAAATTCTGAAATTCCACTATATTTAAATTGCAAATTATATTATTCATTATTAGATATTGTAAGGTCAAATTGTCTAAAAACTTAATTAATAAATAATAATACATCAATCTTGGTAATCCACTCACCAATGATAAATCAATTATCTTTTTTCCATTTTTTATTTATGGCATTGAGTCTATAAGACATAATCAATGCCAATCCACTCACCAATACAATCCAATAACTAGTTAAATAATCAGAAAGTATATATTACAAGTAATGCAACATTTCTTGGGCCTCAGAGCCCGGACAAAATGGAGAATCTTTTATTTGAAGGAGCGTTTTCAAGCAGAAGAAAAGTAGTTTTGTGAAAACATGCTGTTCGGCATTGGGAGGGCCCAAGGAAGCACCACCCTTGACCAAACACACCTTCATGGAATAAAATTCTATATTTATAATAAATAAGCCAAAAATAACTTATTGGTCCATTTATGATTTATTACAACTATATATTAAAAAATTCAATCACCCTCTGACTCTTTTATGAAAGATCATCTAACTCATTCATTAACCCCTCTTTATAGATAGATGTCCAACTCATCAATTTAAAATATGTTATATTTTCTTTTCAAAACAACTTTTTTTTGTGTGAAATAAAACTTAATATTTATATACCTTCTGGCAAGTTGCATCTAAATACAATAGTTTATCCAATAAATAAATTATACAATTTATGGGACAGTTCATAATCCATCCAATAATAAATCATCATTCATGCTAACTAATTCATTAATTATTATTATGGTTGTTGTTGGATAAATAATTTGATTTGTATTTAAATATATTCCAAAATGAAAAAAAAAAAGGTCAGAGTGGATCATTTATAAGATGTGAAGAGAAACATTCTCTTATACTGAAATTCATGTGAAAATGCGTAAGCCTCTCAAAAAAGATAAATTTTTCTGTTGCTGCTGAAAGATGTGCTCATGGTATGAGACCACAAACCGTACATTGTCTCTTAAAGTTATTCATTGTCTAAAGTTTGTTTGATTGTGTTATTTAAAAACCAAATCGATTTTTTTATTAATAATAATAATAATAATAAATCTATGCAGTACTTTCTTTCTTAGATTCAATGTTATTCAATGTTGTACTTGTTTCTTTTGTGACATTATTGTTGTGTTTTTGGTGGCATATTTATATTTATTTGGTTCTGCGCTTGCAGACCCAAAATTTGAAGTTAATGTTTTCTTATCAATTTTTTTAAACTTCTATACGTATCTGGATAAACATTGAAACAATACTTCAAATGAGAAAATACTTTCAAATGTGATTATAGGAGAAACAATCAGCTTTTAGGGTAGAGAAAATTATAAATCAATTTAATTCTAACATGTTTTATCTGTCATTATAAAAATCTGTACCTAATAATCTACTTAAATATAACTTTCAAAAAAATTATAGCAAAGATAAAGATAATATATATAATCACTGTATTATAAATCAATTAAGAAATATTATTTGCCAATATTCCAGTTTTGATGAATACTGAAATTTTTTTTTTTCGATGCATTATTATCAATCTTGAAAAATACTACACGTGAAGAAAAAACAACTAAGGAAACTAGTCTATCATATGGAAAATTCAATATAAAAACTAGCCAATAAGATGACTGTAAGACTTAAATATCAAATCAAATAATTTATTATACCTAATACTATTTGCAAATGTCATACAGTGACATAGTTCTGACAGCAACATTAGTGATTACACTAAGAATTGAGCTTTCGTTACAAAGTTTGCCCTGTTCATACAAGGTTTGCTGGGAGTTTTAACTGGAAATTGCTTCATGTACCACCTCAATTTGAATCTGTATTCTACCATTTTCAAAGTAATGGATTGTATGTGAATGATAAGATTGTTTGGATTAACAAATCGATAAGATTTGAAAAGATTTAAGAAAAATCTTTGTGAAAGTTTGAGAATAATAAATGTTATAGATTTGTTTTATTTTTTTAATTGATATATTTGTAAAATTATTAATTGACCCACATAATTTTCAATTACATCCACATCTTTCATATGATCGAAGATTTAACTTAAATTTTCGTCAATTCATCCTTACAAATTAGTTCAACCAAATATACTATACCTACCTCAAAGTGTTTTTGTTGTGATTTTTTTTTTTTCAAAACATACTTTTCAAAAATTATGAAATACATTTTAGAACATAATAAAACTTTCAGAAAAGATTTCTAGAATAAAATTTTTAGAATGCATAAAATACATTTGAAACTAATTTTTTTAGACCAAAATTTTTGGAACAAATTTTCTAGAATGTATATAATACATTATGAAATGCATTTTTCTGAATATATATAATACATTATGGAATGCATTTTCTGAAATGCATTTTTTCAGAATATATTTTCAAAACAAACTTTCCAAAACAGATTAAATGTGTTCTAGAAAGAGCTTTCCAGAATGAAACTTTTTTTGACAGTTTTCTTCTTATCTTCTACGATGATGATGGTGTAGCGGCACCAACAGTGATGAGATACAAGAAAGAAGAAGACAAGATAATTCTGACATCTCACCCAATTGTGGGAGGTGCTGGTTCAAAAATGAGACTGCAGGAAGTAGTTGCCTCTAGCATTATATGGTGCTAAGTCCCCACAGTATGTTAGTGCCTAAAAATCCTTGAGAGGTGCCAAATATACAATCTAACACACTTAAATAGCTTTTCTTCCCGGGTATGATTTTTCAAAAATTATGAAATTATAGGAGAAATCATTGAAAAAGACCACCTAACAAACTTGTTTTGTTAGTAAATTTCAACTGATGAGAGAGAACATGTTTAAAAGAATGTTTCAGAAATAGAATATGTTCTTTAGTGTAGTTACACTGTAATGAGCTTTATATAAAGATGGTTTACGTTATTCAAGCCAATTCCTCTCCTCTCTCCAGAAAAAAGCAACAGCAGTATAAGTGAAATACAAGAAAAGTTGAACATATATATTATGTTTCAATTGACAGATCTCTGAGCTGCTGAGGATCCACCTCAGAAGGTGATCTGGTTAGGACACACTGTGCAGTGATTGTTTTTGGAAAAGCAATGACATCTCTGATGGAATTAGCAATCTGTCCAACCCATAGGCTATGCCTCCTACACAACAATTATTAATCAAATATACAACTATTGATTTTATGAAGCAGCAGCAAGTGCTCCTGACACAATGCTTCATATAATGCATTAAGAAAACCACAATGATCAAATTTTACCACATAACCATCACATGTGCCAACCTGTAATTATGCAAGTTGAACCCCTTGTTTTCCAAATCCTACGCAATGTCTCAAGGTTCAGCCATAATTTTTTCTAGCCAATTCATAATCCTATCGCACCCTTTAACTAAGACAGTAGAAGTAATGCTAAAGTGAAATTGCTATAATTCATGTGATAGTGAATCAACAAGAAAATATCAAGTGGCTCACCGAAATAGATAAAAGGACTTGTATTGATTTTCCAATTACTCTCAGCAATGTTTTGCTCATCAAAGATGTTACTCCAATACAATAAAAATATTCAGTAGCATAATGCAGACAAATAGCCAATACAGCTATTGTTGAGAACCTTTAATCATGTTTTTCACTACCATAACATAAAGACTTAATTGCAAGGACAAGAGTATAGATATATGACATTTCAGAAAAAAAAAAAATAGTAAGACAACATAAATTATCGAAATTATGAAGGGAAAGGAATTCTTAGAACTGAGCGTTTTCCTGTTTGCAGTCAGACAGCAAACAACACAGAGAAATCAAAATCTGATAACTAAATAAATGAAGAGAAATACCATGACTTATCCACTATAATGAGAGAATTTTTGTACAAAAGCTGAAGATAAATCAAATATTTGATAACTAAAAAAATGACTTTCTAGCATGCAGATATAGACCATAAAACTAATAGTAATATTGCTTGAAGACAATTCACCACAAAATGCAGTCCTACCCACAATGCTGGACCTTTTTCCTACATCATTTGAAGACAATTCACCACAAAATGCAGTCCTGTTGATCCACTCAAGGGATTCAGTGAGAGCCAAAGGTGGTTTAGGTTTAGCATTGGAAGCGAGTATTTCAGAAGCAGAAGGAAGCGGGTGTGTTGAAGGGGTTGTGGAGGCAGAAACGGAAAACACTGTTCTGGTTCTGGAAAGTGGCAATGGAACTCTGTTGGAAACTCTGCATAGAAACACCAAAGATGGTCTGGTGCGGGAGTCATCAAAGGCAGAGCTTTAAGAAACAGTGACATGGTTCTTGTTTTAGTGTTTAGAAAATATAAATTAGATAATGAATACCCAGTAACGAATTATCCTTAATAACTCCTTGAATGTTCAGATTTCAAACAAAACCTGAACTCCTCAAGTTCTATGTACTTAGCAGCCCTTCTACGCAACTCCTCTAAGCTGGCAGTGGGTTCTATGCATAAGCTGTCAAAGAAAGGTCCTGGTCTCAAAGCGCCGGTGGTCAGGTGGTGCAATGCCACTTCTGGGCACAGATCCTTAATCTTGAACGCCATCTTGTCAAATCGCTTCATGAAAGCGCGTAATGACTCACTCTTCTCCTGCCTTACGTTAACCAAGGCCGACGAAGTCAGCTGAAGAGGACGGCTGGTGAAGAACTGTAACTTAAACTTAGAAGCAAGAGTCTGGAAACAGTCTACTGAATTTGGCAGCAAGCGAATAAACCAACTCAGTGCATCGCCTCTCAGGGAGCTCGGGAACACCCGACAGAAAAGAGCATCATCAGATGTATACAAACCAACCTGAGTAACATACATATCCAGGTGCTCGTCAGGGTCAGTGGACCCATCGTACAACTCGAAATGGGGATGGTTCCAGTTAGGGGGGAGGGCTGACTCCATCACCTCGCTCGTGAAAGGGTGGCGTGGAGACAAACTGCTTGAAGTGTTGTGGGAGGTTTTGCGGCGGGATGCGTGGTGACTCCCAGAGTCCTAATACCATTCCTCTTTTTCGCTCAGCTTCTTCTTAAGCTTCTGATTCTCCAGTTTCAGTTTCCGCACTTCTTCATTCTTTTTCTTCAGATCTTCGAACTCCTTTCTCAGCTCCATTAATAGAGTGTTAACTTCAACGTCATTCTTCTCTTCAGCATGCGCATCTCGTTCATTATTAGTTATCCTTCGCGTGTTCACCATTGTGAATGAAATCGGCCCCTCGGACTTCTTCCTTCTCCACTCGCTCCCTATCTAATTATTTAGGGTTTAGGGTTTTTAACGAGAGAAAATGTAAACTGACAGTAATCTTAAAGACTCACTCGTTACTGGGCCTTTAATTGTTCACTTGGGCCTGAAGCCCAATATAGTATGGTCATCCTCTGGCCTCTTCATTTGTTATTAAAGTAACTTGTTAATTACCCAGTGAAAACAGATTAAAAAACAAAATTTAAAAAAAAAAAACGTGAATTTGATTAAAAAAAAAAAAAAAAAAAAAAACTTAAATTT
>Ga0209489_101872_pt1 | contig 43274 bp, 22 predicted proteins | sample SiratrowhiteBW_FD_187527 | JGI IMG/M metagenome (GOLD analysis project Ga0209489, IMG submission 187527) | Root nodule microbial communities of legume samples collected from California, USA - Siratro white BW (SPAdes) (version 2) | ecosystem: Host-associated > Plants > Roots > Nodule | place... | reverse complement strand
TAAAATAAAATAAAAAAAAAAAAAAAAAAATGCCTATTTGTCTAAAGAGAGCTTTTAGTATATTATTTTTACACGAATTAACTTTCCTGCTTGAAAAGCAGATATCATTCCCTTTTCACATTTAAGGAGTATGTTTATGTCAAATAAGGAATTTTAGCACACTATAAATATGGAGACATCATATTCATAGTAAACAAATAAGGGTAAGAATTATTCATAGTGTACGAATAAATAAAGATAATTCTTATCTTATAGATCAACTTTATGATAATAAATTAGAATTAATCATATTTACTCATATGATATGAGAAATAATTAATTACATTTTGTTATATTATTCTTGATAATTTTTTATTTTTATTTGGTCATTATATTAATTTAATGGTTTTTTAGAAAGAGTTTGCGTTTTTGAGATTATTATTTTTTATTTACAATGTCTTGCAATTTTATTATTATTCTTATTTATTATAAAATTTTTAAGAATGTGATTTGTTTTTTTTAAAAGGTCTGTATGAAACTATTAAAAGATAAATTCTTCTCATGTATTTATTGTCGATCATCAATTGTGTTTTTTCTTAGTACTACAATAAGAAAGACATTTGAATGCAAGTAATCTTAGTGATATCAAAATTTTGCTTAATAATAGAATTATAAAAATTTACGAAGAAGATACCAATCAAGCCAATGGATAGAAAAATCAAAAAATAAATAGGAAATGAAACCCCGTGAATACTATTATACATTGTTATAAAATAAATCACAACAATGAAGACTATTTTAAACACAACTTTATTTTTCTTGACAAAATATAAGAATCAACACATAATCAGTTTTCTTTGTGATAACCAAATATATCAAAATTTTGACAAATTTTTTTTCTCTAAGACTAGTCAATAAGTCAATTCTATCACTCGTGACCAAATTCAACAATTATTTCTGATAATAATTTATAAAATAACATTAATTAGATCAACCATAATAGTAATAAATCTTATTCATCACCAGAATTTTAAATGTTAAAGCATTGATAATATTTTTTATAGGAAATCTTTATATGCTATTCATATAAAATTAAACCTCTTCATATTACTCCACCTAATAATTCTTAGGTTACAACGAGAAATTGTAATTCTATCAAAATATCTTATTATTTATAATGCCTTATTTATATTGTAGAATTGATTTTTAAAAATATATTTATTCAACGACTTGATTTTTTAATAAATTAAAAATTAAGTTTTTTTAATGATTATTTTCACATACAAGATGAGAATATTTTAAAGATAATTGATTAAGCTAGTTTACAGCAAAGTCTATGTAAAATAACTCAATCCATAAACTCTTGTGCTAAACATTATATTACATCTTTTGAAAAAAAAGGTAAAATAATTTTTATTACAACTAAATTATTGGTAAAGTCCTCCATAACTTCCCCCAATAAACCATTCTGCCTTTTATTTGACACCAGCAAAACAATTAGCCAAATATAATAAAAAGGAAAATATACATTCTAGAGCAGTTATTCCCATCATAAGAAAATATTGTTCTCTTTGACTTTGAATTTAAGCCAACTCCATGATTTATGAATTGCTTTTTCAGCCATTTTTTCATTCAGAAATTTCTGTAGTTAAATAATTTATATACATTACTTCTCATGTGATAACATTCTGGCCGATAAATTTATATAACAATATGATCTAAAAAAATTCTTGCAGATATGTTTAATTGGTTCACAGATTAGTTAAGCCATGTTATAAAACATCAAAACTAGCAATGCATAGGTAGTGTGCTTATGCACTACACATAGTCTAATTGGTCAATAAGAAAAAAAAGTAGCAATTACACATAGTTCTTTATTTTTATTTGTTGTGTCAAAACTAGACAAATATTGTATTCTATTCTTTTGGTCTAATTAAAAAGACTTTGAGTGATATGAATGAAATGTTAAAATTAACCTGATTATTGGCATTGTATAAACATATTTGAGAAAAAGGGAAGATAAGGCTTGTTATTTAAATAAAAAAAGATGTTTATCAAAATTGAAGGATGAAGTAACATAAATTTTATTTTATTGACTCGTTAAACTTATTGAATATTTTTTTAAAATTTATTTACCAAGTAATGCTCATAGTTGTTAAATTTTATTTTTTTATGCTCAGTAATTAAAAATAATTTATTTTAGTTTTTATATAAACTTTTAATCCAAATACATCTCTTTTAGTCCGACTGTTTAAAAGTTTGTAGAAATTAAAGAAATTGACATAAATTATACGGGAGCTAAAATTATTTTTTTTAATGTTAAATAAGTAACATATACAATTTATTAATGTATGTTTAATGTATAAGTACTTGGTCCGTAGTCTTTGTATTTTTCAGTTAGACATTCTTGGTACTTTTTTTTTTCTGCTTTATCATCTAAATGTACATTTCAGTTCAGCACACCCCTATCAACATAATAAACATTTCCTTCTCAGTCATCTCAAATTATTATTATTATTATTAATTTTCTCTGTATCTACTTTTATTGATACTTTACTTACATTTTTTTCTCTATCTCTAGATTGATTTTTAATATTTTCTAGAGAAAACAATAGTCAATTAACTATAACATTATATAACAATTTAAATATTCATCTCAAATATATTTTATGTACTTAAATAATTATTTATATTGTTTGTAATATAATCTATATGTTACAATATTTGTTTAGCACAACTTTAATTATATAAAAAGCTTGACATGTTAAAATTCTCGTACACATATTAAAATGAAGAAAAAAAAAGAAGTGATACCTGAATTTTAATATCACTCCAACAAAATCTTTTTTTCCAGACTCTTTTAGTCAGGTTGCTACACCATTCCTATGATTAATTAAAATAATTGATAATATTATTTTAATAATTAAATTAAGAGTTTAGTTTTTTAAAGCCTAGATTTCAGGCAGTTTTTAAAATTTAAATAATATGAAATGCTTGAATATTTTCTTAAATAAATAAATGAGATACTTTAGTATGCATTTTTTTCAGATTTGACAATTTGACAGGTTCTAAATTGATGAGTGAGTTGATTACTTTTTATTTGCGCAGAAAAATGATGGTTCAAAAAATAATAAAAAGCAGCAATGTGGGTGATATTATAATTAGGTGAAAACATAAGAATCAAAGAACCGGTCTTCTTCCAAATTACAATTCATTTACTATAATACCCTTCACACTGACACGCGTTTTTCTCATAACCACGCGCTGCGCGTAACTTCCCTCCCACACGCTGGAAACGCCAGTTTGGCCTCTATCCACGTCACCAATGTGGGCCCGATCCACTGTCAAACCCTAAATGCACAACACATTCACCCCAAATGCATTTCAAACTCAAATCCAAATCAAAACACGGGCCTCCTCCATCTACTGGTTCACAATCCAACACGTGGAAGAATAAATAAATCACCACCCTCCGTGCCAGATCTTGCGGTCAGCTTTCGGGACAGCTGAGAAAGTGATGTAAACCGTCAGATCATGAATTAAGAACGAATCAACGGCAGATAGAGCTTCCCGAAGCACCCACGGGCAGATCTCATTGCCTTTAAGAAGCGGCTCTTGCCCCTTTCATTCCTCGCACAGATTAGGGTAACCCAAGCTACAAACCCTAAACGCTACGTCTAAACTTTTCCGGCCTTCTCTTTCAAATTAGTGTTTCTGCCGGCGGCGCGTGAGGGTTTCCGACAGCGCGTGAGGGTACTGATCGCGCGTGATTCCCAGTTCACCGCTGACCTATGCGTTGTTCGACCCGCATTGGAGAGTTCACGCCGGAGAGACGGTGGAATCTCACCGGACGGCCGTGATTTCGCACCTCTATGGCTTCCGCCGTCCTTGCTAACCGGAACGAACCTAATTGGCCACAGCATAGAGGCGGTGGGGCTGGATTCATGGGAAAAGTACCTTTCTCTAACCCTAACCCTAATTCTAATCCCAAATTAGGAAATAGCAAAAGGACCCAATCGGCGTCCGACGATGCTTCCTCTATCAACCGGCGATCGAACGACGCGGCCGTTTGTCACTCTCAATACGTGTGTTTCAGCATCTCTTCGTGCACAAAGAAGGAGCTCAACGACATAAAAAATCGCCTTGTGTCGGAGCTTGAACAGGTTCGCAAGTGCAGAAATCGAATCGAATCCGGCGAGTTACAGCCCGGGCAGAGCTCCAACGGCCACCCGAAGAAACCGTCAAGCAAAAAGGTTTCTGGCAACAAGCGACCCTTACCGTTGAATTCCGTGAAGGAATTGAAACGGTCGCATTCGGAAGTTGGGAACATGATGAAGGGTTGTTCGCAGATTTTGCAGAAGCTGATGAAACACAAACATGGGTGGATCTTCAATGTTCCTGTGGATGTTGTAGGAATGGGTCTCCACGATTACTATGATATAATTAAGCAACCTATGGATCTGGGTACTGTGAAGTCGAATCTCTCTAAGAACGTGTACTCCACGCCTTCGGATTTCGCCGCTGATGTAAGGTTAACCTTCAACAATGCACTGACTTATAACCCTAAGGGTCATGACGTATACACCATGGCGGAGCAGCTTCTGATGAGGTTTGAGGAGCTATATCGGCCGATGCGTGACAAATCTGAAGGTTGGATCAGACAAGATCAAGATTACGATGAGGAATTGCAGGCTAGTTCTTGGAGCCACGTTGAGCCAGAGAGGGTGAAGAAGAAGGAGAATCCGATCCCTCCTGCGAAATTACAACAAGAGCCTCCGCAGCCCCCTGCAAGTTCATCAAACCCTCCATTGCTGCAGTCTCCGGTGCGCACGCCATCTCCAATGCGAGCCCCTCCTGTGAAGCCTTTGAAACAACCGAAGCCGAAGGCTAAGGATCCCAACAAGAGGGAGATGAGTCTTGAAGAGAAACACAAACTTGGTTTAGGACTGCAGAGTTTGCCAGCAGAGAAAATGGAACAGGTGGTGCAGATCATAAGGAGGAGGAATGGGCATTTGAAGCAGGATGGGGATGAGATCGAGCTAGATATTGAGGCTGTTGACACAGAGACCCTTTGGGAACTTGATCGGTTGGTGACTAATTATAAGAAGATGGTTAGCAAGATTAAGAGGCAGGCATTGATGGGCAATATGAACAACAACAATGAGCAGTCTAGCAGAGGGAATGGGGTAAGTCGTCTATCTCACTTTTTTGTTCAATGGACTTGCGTAATTGCCTAGCATTGACAGTAGGGTTTAATGGGGTATTAACTTCGTTGTTTTTTTATATCATTCCAATGACAGGAATTGGCTGCTAGCGAGAAGGTTGATGGGAGTGCGGTTGAGGTAAAGAAGTCAAAGAAAGTGGAAGCAGGGGAGGAGGATATTGACATTGGAGACGAGATGCCAATGAGTATGTTCCCCCCTGTGGAGATTGAGAAAGATAAAGATGTCGGTGGGGGGCATGGCAGTAGTAGTTCTAGTAGCTCAGGCAGTTCAAGCAGTGATTCCTCATCGTCAAGTGGTATTCACCTGCTCTTATTATAGCCTTTGGTTTGCATTTGAAACTATTTTTCCGGAGAAGAAGTGCTAATGTTTGATCGCTATTGCAGATTCGGATTCAGGGAGTTCCTCGGGGAGCGATTCTGAAGCAGACAATGGGCATTTGTAGCAGTCCACCCAGTGTGATTTTGGAACTTGTGATCAATTGATCATGTGGGGTAGGCGGATAAAGAAAATGGTTGCTTTATTTGCTTCCTCCGAGGGCGCTTGAATACATGGACGAGGTATTCAACACGCCCATTTTCCATTTTGTGTCAATATTTCTGACGTAATGGTATGTTAGACTAAATTTGTGATTATATTTATTTTCAGGGACTGTGACCGTTGTTTGGTGGTTCGTTTTGGTAGTAGTTGGAGTGTGGCGCAGACCATTTGCTCCAGGATTTGTGGTGTCATAGTTGTACAAATGATTTCGAAACCGAAGTAATTGTCAAAACAAGCTGTAGGCCAGAAAGTAGGCAAATGTGGTGAAAATTCTAGGATAGAATCGTTAAAGATTAGGAATAGATCCGAGAGAATTAGCGTTTTTTGAGTTTACCTTGTACACATTACAACAGTAAATAGAATGGAACAGCTCCTTTGAAAAAAGTTTTTTTGGTGTGTATTCTGTTCTTGAAATTTTGGGTTTGCTAAATTAGTCGAAAGGACCATTAATTTCTCATTTTTTATTTTTCATATTTGAATGTACCAAGCACAATACATTCAAATTCTTACTGAATGAGAATTGGTGGAGTATCACAGCACAACTGCAAAACAAGCATACTTAAATGAATCTGAACCTGTGAGGAAAAAATTTCCTTTGAATGAGCAACATGGTTGAGATTATTAGCACAGAAGAAGAGCCATATGCAAGAGAGAATAAAATTTAAAACCATAAATAAACTTTCACCACCCATAAGTTTACAAAATCCATAGCACGTCCAAAAGACAAACAAAAATAAAAACTTTTTAACGATTATAAAGTTCTACCAAAAATTCCTACTACAAACACCTCAAGGGTGTTAGCAGCACCGTTCACCGTATAAGTGGCGCAGAATGAATTCAAGTATCCGGGGATTGCTTTTCTGAACTTTTCCAACTTTGTTTTTTATCTGTGGAGTGTGGTAGCCAAAAACTTCAGCCGGGGGCTGTGGCAGCAATTCTAAATTGTGATGTTTATTCTGAATTGCTGAAGGGCAGCTTCGGTATCAGGCGGTAAAGCTTTAAGAAAATGCTTGGTGAGGTTAAGCTTAGACAAGATCTCCAAAGCCTTGACACAAAACTTTTGTACCTCTGTCCGCCTTGCCGGTTTACTTGGCACATTAGTCGCTAATTCTTTCATTAGACCAGATAGTTTATCCAAACTGTTTTTAAGAATCTTTTTTGATGCATTCTGTTCATCACTGTTGCCTGATGTCAGCGACTTCATTATTTCCATTACCAAATCAAGAGCCTCCACTCGTCGAAAATCTGACTTGGCACTTCCACACCTCTCCAAAATAAAGCCAAATACAGCATGTCCAATCCACGGTCGTCTTCGAAATATTTCTTTCAAAAATCCAGATTTGATTTGAGATTTCTTATTTTCAAAATACGCCACCAATACGTCGCGGAAAATTTGAATAATCCTCTCCAATTCGGACTCTGAGAAATTTCTTGAATCAATAATTTTCAAAATCCAGAAGGTCGAGGTTTGGGCAAGAGACGAAACCATTTTTTGTCTGTTCCAGGAAGCTGATGGCTTTGATGCAGACTTCTGTCTTTTAAATGGTTTTGAGGCCAGTTTCAGACTTTTTTCCAATAGAGATTCAAGAGTGGACAAATGGACTCCATCACCTCTAGGATAATCCTTTGCTTTAAATATTTGCTTTTGTAATATTCCCCATATACGCTGTCCAAGCTGCTCACTAACTTCAGCTGTGTGAGGGTTAACAAAAGCCTGAGCCAAATTTGAGTAGACCATAAGAACCTGAGGCTTACCTGTAGAGTAGCAAAACACCATGATAAATTTAGCAATACACTAGAAGAAGTAAACGTTAAAAGCTCGTCAGAAAATCACGTTTATAACACGTTAGTATTCCAATAAATCAGAAACTATTGAACCTCCATAAAGTCTGTCTGATGATCAATACTCTTCATTCTTTTGACTCCAAATTTACATATTTAAGAATGCATAGCAATTTAAAACTGTCTAAATTAGTACTCTTTATTTTTTAACTTTTATTATTACATATATGTATATACAACAGGAGAATAGTAGTGCTCTGAGAATAAAGCTAACCCAAGAATTGATAAATAATATAAGCAATGTATTCTTGCCTGGATTTTCATGAAGGAAAACTTCCAACAATGAAAGGATTCGAAGTTTGAACAACACAAGCTGGGAATGGGCGGTTTCTCCTCCAGCATGATTTTTCTTTTCTTTAAATATCTGGGCAAGATATGTATCAATCCTGAACATAGCATCATCATCCATCCCACTATCAGAATCATCAGAAGCTTCAGAATGGCCATGATCAACCTCCTCCATCTCAACAACTGACTCAGAGTCATCTGTCTGCCCATCACTCTCACCTGTTTCACCTGTTTCAGCTTGATCAATTTCATCTTCAATGTCGATAAAGTCATCATCCTCATCATCATCTGCACTTGCTGTATCTGGATGCCTAGCTGGCTTTAACTGTTTCTTAATGACCCGCAGCATTTGCATCAGTCCATCATCAGTGATATCACCACAAAAATATTTAAATACCTGCACATAAAGCCGTGTTAGATAAATAGAAAGACAGTAAATAAGACATGATATCTAGGTCAAATTAAAATTAAAAGTCCAGCCAAAGACAACTATGCCTTCTTAAAGGACACTGTCCTCCAACAAATTTCCTAAGAACCATAATTGTCAATCCATCTCAAACAAATCTACATCACAAGTTCAAAACTCGTACCCCAACCAAGTTTGCATTCATTATACCGGTTAGCATGTCAATATTATCCATTCAAGATTTCAAGACAAGCAAATACCAATCAGGTAAAGCTATTTGAAGTGGGAATATAATGGAACAATGACCTCAATCAACAAACAGTTCAAGAATCAGAACTAGTATCAACATGGTGAAAAAATTCATCAAGACTCGCAAATGCTGCTTTTAGATTTTATGGTTACTGCATGAATGAGAAGACAGAAATCTAGAGGAAGTCGTATTGTTAAAAAAGTAATCGTGGAGACTTGCAAATGTTGGTTTTAAATATTATGGTTGTTGCATACGTAAGGAAAAATAAAGAAAGAAATGTAGAAGAAGCTACATCGATCACCCACACAAATGAGTTGGGACGGGGCCATTTTGGCTATTAGTAGAATACAACAGTATTCCACGCACACTTAATCGAATAGGTGCTTTAAACATGTCATGCCTCCATGAAACAGGTAGAACTAGAGTGTGATGCAGGTTCCATAAAGCCTATACAAAAAATTACTTGAATCATAGAAATCTAGTTACATTTCAATTAAACTAAACAAAATACAAATAATAATACATGCCAGTTGAAAAAATCATGACTTCTTCAATTTGCACAAGTCCCGAGACTCGTTTCAATCTAGCAGCTGATTATAATAGTACAATTAAAATTTGAAGGAATTTTATTAGGTGTTTAAATTGGGGAGAAGTTTGACCACATACTTTCCTTTTTTAATTGAATGTCTAAACAGTCCTATTAAAAACAAAATCAACAATCACTAATCACCAAACATGAAATTTACAATTTCCATATATGGTCCTAGGTAAAAGTTTATGTGATCACCTCAGCACAATGTTAAGATGCATTGTATGGGTATGCACTGAGGTAATACAATTTGTTATTCTAATCTACTTGATGTACAATTGTGAAGTTGTAAAAGATATTCTTCATCATAACCTCTTCAATGAAAGTTTTAAAAGATAAACACCACATTTTTCATCATAACCAATTCAATGAGAAAGTTGTGAAAGATAAACACCCCATTTTTCATCATAACCTGTTCTATAGAAGATCTCATAGGAGCTGATGATTGTGGAAGCAGGGAGAGTAATGTATCCACAAGAACGTCCATCAATTCAGGAGCATCATCTAACTCCACATCTTCTTCTCCAGAGGACTCAGGAAGATCAGAACCAGAAAAGGCCTTCTTACAACAAATAATGAGTTCAGATGCAGCTTCAGAGTACTCCACTGGACAAAGAAGTACTTGCAGAAGCAGCTGGATGAGCAAGTATCTCAGTGCATGCAATCTACTGGCTTCAGTGCTAGAATCATGGCTCCTTTCCTGATTAACATTACCAAAAAATATAAAAGAGAAGATTATAAGTTGTTATAAAATATATAACAGAGCGCACACCATTCAACCAAAAATTACTTCATGGTACAAAATACAAAAACACACAGACAGTACAACACGCTTCTATTCATCCTCCTAATATTTTATAACTATAGTATTAATTAGAAACGCAAAGGCATTTAATATATGGAGAACAAAATGATAAAGCAATGCCTTCTTCATCTGGAGAATAACAAGATAATCCGACTATCAAACATAATACATATGGAGGTCAAAGATTATAAGAAATTATATACACAAATGCCACATAAAAATTACCACAATATCTAAGGTGTACCTACCATCATCATCCAGTTATTTCTCCTATTTTTGTTTTTGTTGATCAGATTCAACAACTCACCATGTAAATTGCAAGGAACGTATTAGTGTTTCTATCTTTCATATTCCTAACTTTTCATGTAAAGCATGACTAACAATAAACACAAACCGACCAGACTTCTGCTAGTCTGCCCAGAGACACTAATAAGCAAAATATACCAGATATTGGGAAAAAATCATACAAGTATAAAAAGGTCTAAAACAAGAAAAGCCCAAAATACAGGGATGGTTGGGAGCCTTACACAAGGCAAGACAACTAACAACAAACCACCATCCTATTCAACTTGAAGATTTTGTGGATTCTCACACATAGTGAGGAAAAAAATAGGACCAGATTAACTTTTTGTCTAAGCATCAATAGTAGGTCACAAGCATCATTACCTCTCTGGATAATCTTGCTTCCACTGCCTGCAAATTTTTTACCGCCTTTTGATCCGCATCATCTAAAGACCGGAAGAGGGAAACTGAAGGAATGTTGCAGAAGGTGCCAAAGAATTTCATGAAGTATGAACCGAGATCATTTGGCTCGGTGCTATTAGCCAAAGGACGAGGGCCCTCCCCTTTCTGGGCATTTGCCAATAACAATTGCAGCTGATCTATACACAACTTGCAGAGAGAATTCGATGTGGGGGATTTTGGCCACCTGAATTTCTCCTGTAACTCGAATGAAGTTACCTCAGAGCCAAGAGATGCAGTGAATAGACCCTGAACAGCCAGAAACTTCATGATTTCTTTCTGTACTCGGAACTTCTCTTCATCATCTAGCTTCAAGAACTTTAAAATACTGGGTAGGGATTCTATAACCCAAGTTTTCAAAGAGTCAGAATTCCCATTGGTCCTGGGAGAATCCTTATCCTCAATAGATCCTATTTCAGAATTTTCATCTGTGGTTTGACTCTGATCTGAAGGTTCTTCCACAGCATTACCTTCATCCACAAACAGGTTAATTAAGTTCTGAACAAAAAGCATGCAACCAGGTTCAGTTTTGAACTGTGACATAAAATCTTTAACATGTTTTGTCCGTGTTACACGATCAAATTTTCCATTGCTGTGCTTCTGAATAGCCACTATAACAGCAACTCTTCTGACATCGTCATCCCCCACCCAATCTGACAACTGTTTAATAAAGTGCTGAGCTACTTTATACAGCCACGTGTTCTTTGCTGATAGTACGTCTACCATGCACTGAACAACTTTATTTGACAAAACAACCGGAACTAAAGATGCAGGCAGCTTTTGGAGAAGAAGATACAAAACATCAAAAGCTAAGTGCTTCCGGTCATGAGATGAGATGAGAAGGGATCCTTCAATAATTATTTCACAAAAAGACTGAAGATTCCTCGCAATCTCTTCATCACAAGAGCTAGATTTTCGACTCTTTTTGTGTTTCTTTAATGAATTTGAAGCTGATGCTGCATCTTCTAATTGCAAAATAGTATTAGGTAATAGAATATTTATCAAAACTGGCCAGACACTGTGAACCCGAGGTTGACAAAATGTTGATTCCTGCCAAATTTGAAAAATACGTAAGAATTTTTTTTAATTACTTCGTCCAAAACAGTATTGGCCACGCATTGATGAATGTATATAATATACCTTCAAGCAATTACTTATGGAGGACAAGTGATCGGCAGAGAAAAGCTGGCTAGAGCTGAATGGATTTGGCAGTAATTTGCCAAATAAGGAGCTGTCAATAGCAATCTTCTCTCTAACTTTTAAAGCAAGGAACAAAGCATCAGGATTTCCTACTTCTGTAGCAGCTTCAAACCACTCCTGTAGTCCTGGAGCTTCAAGAACATGACTCACCACTGCTTCAACGGGCAACTACGATAATAAAATATGTAATAAGCAATAGCCTTGAAATAATAAGGCCCGAAAGAGTTAACATATAGCCTGTAGCAGAGTAAAGTGAGTTTCAGAATAACAAGCAAGTCTTGTGACAATTAGTCAAATAAAACACTGTATAACAAATGACCCATGGCAGAATTTCAAGGTTCCGCGTTCAGCAGATGACACTATCAGAGAATGATCTGCTTGTAGCATAGATACTTCCAACAATGCAAGTGGTTGTTTGCACGTGCCTATGAGGACCTATGCACTTGCATGTACGTATACAGGGAAATGCCAAGGGTAGAAATGTTTGTGAATTATCAAATAGCAGCTAAAGGAGAATAACAATAGATTGAGACCCAGAAGAAATTGCAGAATATCATACAAAAAATCCAATAATCTAACATAAAATGCACAAGCAATTTAGTACCAGAAATTACCAAAATATCCCATAAGACAAAAGACTCCTTTCACAATATTACAGCTATATTTACTAGGAAACAATCAATGGCTATAGATTTCCCCCACACAGTTTACACATGTATATGGGTGGATGGAAAAATCCTTTTGTGGAATGTAGGTAAAGAATGATCATCATGACTGATTGAAACACAAACCAATCAAAACATACTCATTTTACAGGCAAAAATCTCAAGATTTTAATATACAAACCTTTTCAACCAAGTCCAATATTATCGAAACAGCAGGCTCTTGCAAGTAGCGCTTTTTATTTGCCAGAGAGATAAGTACAGTGATAAATTCTTTTATGTAAGGAGTGTTTTTATCTATATTCCACTCCTTTGTAAGTCTTCCCGATCGAGCCAGAGCACCGTAAGCAAATAAGCGCCCCAGTAGACAATCTTTTGCTTCCTGCAATTTCACAAGGAATATGCAAATATAGCATTTATCATGCTGAGTAACGATCCAAAACAAAATAACCATGAAACTGAATTCTTACCTGACCCTTCATTGATGAAGTTACTTCCAGCAAATTGACTACAAGTTTCAGGAATGATTCAACCTTAATGTTATGAGTGCCAACTAGAACAGTTAAACCTAAAGCAAAGCCTTGTCGCGCACACTGAAAAGGAAATATAAAAGTGTTATTTTAGCACCAGATCAGCAAAACAATCTTTCAGCGTCAACGAACAGATTTTACTTATTCCAGCAAAAGCCTATACAATCAACATAATCATCAACATTTTCCTAACACAATTCGGAGAGAGAGAAACACGATAATCAAATATCGTGAGATCTCTTCCTAAATAAAAGTTGCCACAGAATGCCTTATGATCCATGCTACCTCAGATAAACAGCATTTCAAATACAAAAGTATGAACATTCATCATGCTTCTTTCATTTAAAAGCTTAAAACAAAACCTTCTTCGAACCAATTTAACAGAATGCTTACATCTAAAGGCAAGAAAACACGACACAATCGGGTCCAAAAAAATCTTGAAGACATAAAGCAATCATTCATATATTTAAAATAAAACACAAAGCTAGTTCCAACACTGCAATGTCCAAAAAATAACAACATTACACAATACCACGAACCTCTCTGGATGAAGAAACACCGCGAATGAGCCTACGAACAGCGTATCTCACAGATGGAGCACAGTTATCCAATCCATCGTCTTTATCCGCTTCCAACTTGAATCCTCCCTCATCATTCTCTTTCTCCTCACGCGCATCATAGGCGTCCTGAACCGCCTTCAACTCCGTCACCATTTGTTTCGCGGCGGCTTCCCTTGCCGCCTCGGATGCCGCCGCGAGGTCCTTGAAAACACCAATGTGGAACTCCGGGAGAGCGCCGCCGGCAGTACTAGGCACTGGCTTGGATTCAGAAGCTACAGGCTCGGGTTGCGGTAGCGATGACTTACGATGTCGCTCTTTGTCCAAAGCTTTGCGTTTCTTCTTCCTCTCCATTGGCTTGACTGAAGGTTCTTTCTGGCCATCACCGGAGGCAGGAGTGTTCTTGGATTTCTTGTTGAGCGGATTGGGAGAATCGTCGGTGGCGAGGGTTTGTTCCTCGGAGCTCCTCTTCTTACTGCTACTACCCATTGGTTTTGCGGCGGAAGACGGCGTCGTTGAAGGGTTTAGGTTAGGGTTAGGGTCCGTTTCAATTCTTAAACCTCTCACTCTCGCTCCTTGGTCAGCAAGGCTAGTGATATTGAAGTTTATGCTTTGTCATGTGGAAATCTTCATATTTTTTTTTATTTTTTTTCAAAATACTCCTTTTATTTTTATGGAATTTCTTTGCATAAAATGTTAATATTTGAGAATTATATAGAAAATATAAGTGTATTATTTCATTACAACACGTTTTATTTTAAAAAATGCATTACACTCTTACTCTACTCATAGTTTATTCATAATAAATAAATAAATCAATATATAAATTATACTATATTTTAATTTTATAATAGATAATTTATTTTTCAATATATAAAAATATGTTTTATATTTATAATGAATAATTTAAAATATAGTTTTTAACAATTATCAATTTAAAGAAAATAAAATTGAATTTAGAAAAAATTAACTAATAGAGATAGTGTAAATAGAATTGAAAGGGGGAAGTCTAAATCTAAGAGGTTTTTTTTCTAGTTACAGGATAATATGTGAAATTGCAACTCTAATTAATATGAAAAGAATATTAAGAAATACATTTTTTTTAAGAGTGTAAGAAAAATAAAAAATATATTTTTTTTAAGTTGCGTTTTCTAATTTATAAAAAAGAAATACATTTTTTATATAAACAATAATAATAGTTATAAATTGTAAAAGAAATAACATTCTTTTCTCTATTAAAAACTACTTGCATTTCGCAAACCAAATAAAGTTAGCATCTCAGAATGAAAAAAATAAAAATAAATAGTGTCAAAGGTAATCTTATCAAACCAGAAAATTTATTTTTTTATTATCATGCAAATATATAAAAAATTTAAAAGACAAAAACAAGGATAAATTATAATAACATTATAATTCTTATTTTCATTATATTCCTTGGTATGTTCTATTATTTTTTACTTTATTTATTTGAAACAAACAACTTCCATTTTTGATATTTGTTCTCTTTTCTTTATTTTTCAACTATTTTTTCACAACCAAACAAAAGTTTCGAAAAAACAAAATTTAATTTTATGATTCAGCAGGAGAAACTTAACACGACACGTGAATTAAAAAAAAAATACTCGAGCAATCGGTGGTCTCTCACTAGCCATCAATACATAGTCACGCATAGTATCTTTTTCCTTTGGACAAGGCAAGTATACCTGTTTATTCATTTTTGTTATGTTATTTTATATTTTAAGTAACATTTAATTATAATTGCAACAATTACTATTTTACATATTAATATATATATATATATATTTTTTTTTCTTAACTTTAAAATTTTATTTAAGAATTTCAAAAGTAAAATCAAAGATATTTTAAGTTTCCATTAAATAAAGAAAATTTGAAATATAAAATGAAGAGAAACTATGAAAGAAAAATGAAACTTAAAGAGTATGAGAAAATCTATTTCTTATGGTTATTTAGAAGTAAAAATGCCTACAAAATATGGGATCATACTCTGTACTTTAACATTCATCAGAACGTGTTTAACAAAGAAGAAAACAACACTTTTTTTTCTTATTGGGAAATGAAGTTTTCTGTTTATTTTTCTTCAAATTATTGTTTCTTACAACCATTTTTTCAACAAAAACAAACACACTCGTTGTATTATACTAGTTAGTTTTTTTCTTTTAATAGTTTAACAATAAAGTCAAAACCAACAGCTTACTTAAAAGAAATTGAAAATATTTGCCTTTCAAATGTAAATATTACTTTAATCCGATGACACTGAGAGAAACTAAAATATATAATAAAATTTAATTATTTGATCAAACACAAATCAAATTGAATTAATAGATTGATACAACATTTTGCTTGCCTTTTCTTTTTCCAACCACAGATAGAATGTGGATAAAGACAGCATTTTGCAGCTGATTATTCTATAATTATGTGTAATTTTGATTTAAATAAACTTTTAATTTTTTGTACAAACTTTTTTTAAAGGGAGAGCACACTTTAAGATTCAGTTTCTTTGTGTCTTTCTTAAATTTGGCTTAATTAATTAATTATATAATATTTAAATGTCTTATAATTCTGAACTAAAAACTAAAAAAATTATCACGAGTTTAGAAACTGATTTCATATAAACTAAAAAAAATAAATGTTGAAATAATACTATTAAATAATTAGACAGTACCACAAAAGACATATGACTGGTTAATTAAAGAAATCAATAAATAAATAAATTAGTTATAAAAGCTAAACGGGTAATTTAACTGTTATTTGTATAATTATTTAGATAAAGGGGTAATTTAACTAATGTTATTTCCATAATTATTTACTATTATGATAATAATAATAATTATAAATAATCAACTATACCTTTAAAATCAATATAAATGTTAAATATTTAGGGCACTATATAATTTTATAAACGTAATCATAGATTGTGTAGTAAACATAGTTAACTTTGTAATTTTTTACACGTCTTTTTTTTTTTTTATGTTTGTGTAGAAAGAAAGTTCAACTCGTCTTTCTTCTTAATCTTGTGATGGTCTCACGTTTAACCTCACTAATTAAATTTTAATTATAAATTGTAATGGTATAATTTAACAATTTATTATATTACAGATTTATAAAAGTTAAAACTAAAACAATATTTCCATATCTACGATGCATTTTTTTTAAATAAAATTTAAAAAATTCTTAAACTTTGATAGATCAATACTGACCACAAATGCTAATCGAGCCAATTTTGAAGTGAATGCATACTTTTTATTAATAAAAGCCAATTACATATTTAATCTAAAATAATTTTGATCACTATATACGAGTTTCAATTTATAGTAGAAAACGTTTAACCGTATGATGATACATTATATTGAACCAAAAAATTTAAACGTAGAAAAATTAAATGTATTATTGATTTTATGAGGAACCCTTTCTTTGAGATGCAGACGTCGATGAAGGTTGGCTACGTAAGTGGAGTATAAAACATGAAAATAATGCAACAGATTAAATCATGAGTGAGCGAAGTACGAAAAGGCAAAACTTTGAATATCGTCGTCATTCAAATAGCATAATACAGTACTACATATTGGAAAGGCCTCAAGGTAAAAAATTGAACTCCAACCTTTAATACAAAAATAAGTGACCTTATATCATATGCTAAAATTAAAAAAAAAAAAAAAAGGATGGTTGATCTCTCTAATTTATGATCTAGACAATACATCAGAATAAGTGGGATGCAAACCCTTCCTCATCTCACTTCTTGACCTCCTCATATTCTGCCTCTGGAGCCTGATCCCCACCCTGTGAACCACCGGTTGAGGAACCACCACTAGAACCACCTGACATGTGCTCCCCAATTTTGGATACAGCTTTGCTTGCAGCGTCAAGCTTCGACTTGATTTCATCAACATTATCCCCGGACATGGCCTTTCTCAAATCCGAAACTGCATCCTCAATTTCTTTGGCCACTTCACTGGGAATCTTCTCTCGGTATTCACCTAAACTCTTTTCAATGCTATATATGGTAGTGTCAGCACTATTTCTAATGTCAATGAGAGACTTTCTCTCTTGGTCTTTCTGAGCATGCAACTCTGCTTCTTTTACCATCTTTTCAATCTCATCTTCCGAGAGTCCACCAGATGACCGAATGGTGATCTGTTGTTCTTTCCCAGTAGACTTATCTTTGGCAGAGACGGTAACAATTCCATTGGCATCAATGTCAAACGTGACCTCAATCTGAGGAAGACCTCTGGGAGCAGGAGGTATACCAACAAGGTCAAACTCTCCAAGCATTTTGTTGTCTGCAGCCATTTCCCGCTCACCTTGTAGCACCTTGATACCTACCTGAGTTTGATTGTCAGCTGCGGTTGAAAAGACCTGTGAAACAATGATACAAAGTCATAAACGATTCAACAGCAGCAATAATACATACTACTAAGTTAAAAAGCCTGTATACTTAAACCTCGACTGTGTATATATTACAGTAGATTCATGGGGGACTTCATTAAACAATATTTCATCAACCTTGACCGTGTACATTGATTGTATATGTATGATTTCAATGTTAAATTAGAAAGGATTTTCTTAAGCAATCGTTAGTAGAATTAGGTTACCTGACTCTTCTTAGTGGGAATAGTAGTGTTGCGGTTGATCAACCTAGTAAAGATACCACCCAAAGTCTCAATACCCAGAGACAGCGGTGTTACATCCAGGAGTAGTAGCTCTTTAACATCTCCACGTAGGATCCCACCTTGGATTGCCGCCCCCATGGCAACTGCCTCATCAGGGTTTACTCCTTTACTGGGAGACTTTCCAAAGATATTTGAAACCACCTCTTGGACTTTAGGTACCCTAGTCATTCCTCCAACAAGAAGAACCTCATCAACATCCTTGACAGAGATGTTAGCATCCTTCAAACAGCTTTTGCATGGCGCCTTGGTCCTTTCGATCAAGTGATTTACCAAAGCCTCAAACTTAGATCTAGTCAATGTTATGTTCAGATGCTTAGCACCAGAAGCATCAGCAGTAATGAAAGGCAGGTTGATCTCAGTTTGGGATGTAGAAGACAGCTCTATCTTAGCTTTCTCAGCAGCTTCACGAAGCCTCTGAAGTGCAAGCCTGTCCTTTGAAAGGTCAATACTCTCGGTTCTTTTAAATTCGTTCACCAGAAAATCCAATAAGGCATTGTCAAAATCCTCTCCTCCCAAGAAAGTGTCACCATTTGTTGCTTTAACCTTAATATGAAGATGTTGTCAGTACAATTTAGTCCTATTATTATTCATTTTGACAGGCTAAGAAGGAATGAAAGACGTAGAAAAAATAAATCAGCATACCTCAAACACACCATTCGAAATTTCTAAGATGGATACATCAAATGTTCCACCTCCAAGGTCAAAAACAGCAATGAGACCCTCCTTGTTGTTCATCCCGTAAGAAAGTGCAGCAGCAGTGGGTTCATTGATAATTCTCTGCACATCAAGACCAGCAATTCTACCAGCATCTTTTGTTGCCTGCCTCTGAGCATCATTGAAGTAGGCAGGTACAGTAATTACCGCCTTAGAAACTGACTTTCCAAGATAAGCTTCAGCAGTTTCCTTCATCTTGGTGAGAACAAAGGCACCAATTTGGCTAGGAGAATACTGCTGTCCATTAGCCTCAACCCACGCATCACCATTTGGAGCCTTAACAATCTTGAACGGAACCATTTTCATCTCTTTTTGTGTTTGAGGATCATCAAAGCGTCTACCGATCAAACGCTTGGTACCAAAGAGAGTGTTTGTCGGGTTAGTTACAGCTTGACGTTTGGCAGGGGTACCAACAAGCAGCTCCCCTTTCTGGTTAAAAGCAACCACAGATGGCGTTGTTCTAGCACCCTCGGAATTCTCAATAACCTTAGGGTTCTGAAAAGATATATCTTGAGTCAGCACAAATAACATATATACACGAACGAACAATCCAAAAGTGATAACGCTTTACTGTTACCTTTCCTTCCATGACGGAAACACATGAATTGGTTGTACCTAAATCAATACCAATGACATCATTTCCAGCAGGTCTCGAACTGTAGTGAAGATGTAAAATCACAGTGAGTAATTTTGATAAACAACTAATGGGGAGGATTATTACAAAACCATAACAACAAATCGCACCTGAAAGGTCGAGCCAAACAAGACCACTTGTGAGCTACATATGCTGGCTTAGTGCTTCCCGTCAACTGCACAACAATGCGAACGTAAAATAAAAATCTTCCTCCATCCAAAACTATAGTTGCCACACATTATTCAGAACACACCTCAAAATGGACAACGGCTTAACAACAACAACCCGAGTACTTCTTTGAGTACCCGGAAGTCCAAAAAATTTTACAAGAAAGGAGGTCGAGGTTTAAGGTTAGACGTAGAAAAAAGCAATTAAAGAATTGCTAGAAAAGCAGACCGTTATTCATGAAAAACACAGATTAGAATTGATAAAAGCAGTAAGATTGAGTAGCTACTAAGTCCACCAAAAACACGGATGATTTTTAAGAATCTTGAGCCAGTACATAACTGCTTATATAACCCGCATAAAACTTTGGCATAAAAAACACATTCAAAACGCAGCTTCTAAAGATTCCAATTGAAGGATCTAGAGCATAAGGATTGGTGAGTCATATTTCTCTGTTTATAAGTTTGTACATAGCGACACATCGGTATCCCACAACCAGGAAAACACTAGATAAAGAATTGCAACAACGAAAAATAGAAATCTTAAATTCTAAACAATTTGTGCCAAAACCTGATCAAAAACAATAAATGAATAGCTCAACAAAACATAAGAAACAGAAATAGATAAGGACTACACAGATCAAATCGGAAAGCGAGGTAACATGGAGCAGCCATCACAACAAGTACTCATATAAGTAATGAAAAGAAGGAGGCATGGAAGAGGTGATGGAGGAGGCGAAGGTGCTACCGAGCGATAAGCAGAGAAGGTGGCGGAGGCGACATCGCGGCGGCGGAGAGAGCGGAGCACGGCAGCCATAGCCGGGAGGGAAGATTGATCAGAAATGAAATGGAGATACAGGAAAGTGATGAGATGGGGTTTTATATCCCTGAGAAGAAGGGTTTAGGGTTTTGGTTCTTGTAATGGCAAAAGAAAAGAAAACGGTGTCGGTTCTAGAGGATGGTGGCAGATTATTCTAGTTCTTCCACTTTGAATGAGAGAGAAACTCAGAGTAGGAAGGTTCTAGATGAACTCCCCAGACGGCGTCGTCACGGGTGTTTTGTTGGGTTACGTGGCAAGTAGGACTACCACGCACACAACCCCATTGGTTGGTACACTTTTGTGTTGACGGTGTCATAATCCTATATTTAGGCACAATGTGACGGAGTACATGTTTATGACACAGTAAATACTACTGGTAAATTTAAAAAAATATGTTCGTAATTTTAAGTTGAGATTTTTTTTTCTTTATATTTTTCATACTTATGACTTAGGACAACCTGAGCCATGTTAGATATGGTTTATGATTGAAAGGTCCATATTGGTAATTGTAACCTATAGAGAGTTATTATTAACTGAATCATGTAGCTGTTGGACCCTTTTTAAACTTCTTTTAAATCAAATATAACTCATTAAAATTAACAATAATTTTCTTATTTTGTTTTTCAAATAATTATAATTCAATAAAAAGTTACCGATGAAATGTAATGAATTTGTGATTACTTGTGAAGTCCATTTAATAAAAAATTTAAAGTTGTTGGATTAAAGATATGACTTACTTCAAATTATAAAAAAGTAATTAAAGGATATGTGGATATGTGTAAAAGTAAACTAATTTAAGAACTCAGCAATCTAAAAGAAATATTGAACTCGACAATGGGTTGAATATGTTCTCTTTGTTATGTTTTTTCTCGTCTAGCGATTAAGTCTTCTTTTGGTTTTTGTTTTCTAAATTTTGCGATTGATTAAGCCTTAATCAGGTTTACTATTCATAACATAAAGCCTGAGAAGACAAATTAAACATTTAACATTTTTTTCTTGAAATTCGAGTTAATATATTTTTCACTTCAAAAAGCATTTATCCATTACATAAGTATTTGTCAGCTAAATTCAACAGACAAAATAAAAAAAAGGGGAATAAAACCTTCCCATTGATTAAAGAAAATCGATACCAATTGTTTGATTGTTTCTCGTGAGAAAAATAGAAATTTATTGTGAAGAAAGCGAACAAATTAGCTCAGAAAAGAGCAGAAGAACAGTAATTACAATCCCAGGGAAGCAACTTGGCATGGTTCTCCATGATCTATCAGTGACAATTAATAATATTAGAAATTGAAAACTGTGCCGCTAACCAAAAAGGAAAATTACACTGTACAAGTTTGAAATGTAACCATAACAGAAAGTAATAGATCCACATACCTCTTCTAAACGTGGGAGAGGGGAACAATGAAAGAATAAGCAACATACCTTGCCTGGATCACAATCTCCATCTTACTCTACCTGAGAAGTGTGCTATGAGAATTTCATTTAGACTTCACATTATTGTTTTACCAACAACAATTGTCAGTTTATTACGTTTCTTATGTATGTGTCCTTGAAAAGCAGCAGATAAAATTGCTTTCAAGCGAGGCATTCTGGGAAAACAGAAGGAAGTACTAAATGTTGTTCATTCGTAGAAGGAATAGGCAATGACATGAACCATTAAATCCGAAGATAGCCCCCTCTGTCCTGATCTCCCATTCTAAATGATCTCCTCAGCAACGACTTTCTGTTCAGTGACCAGGTTCTTCTCAGAGCTCTCTTATTTCGCCAAGCAGCAGCTACACGGGTATAAAGGGCCGGGAAAATGAAGCAGAGTAGTACAAGAAATAACAGTGCAACGCAGAGTAAGATGACATTGCGAAAACCATCTTTTAGCTCTGGGGCATTTTGACCTGTCCATGGAACTCCTCCAACATTCATGCCAAAGACTGCAATCAGGGTTCAAAAATAAACAATTCAAACCAGTATGAGCTAGCCAGTGGATATTGATAACAAAAAGTTCATAACAAGCATAAACTGATTATAAGCATCGGCGGTTAACAAGAGTGGACCATTGGAGGGAGTGCTTATGAAGTTTCACTGACAACACCAGGTAAACATCGGTACAAATTCTTTTTAACCTGTTTGGTTCATGTTTACAGGCAAACATTCACATCCAAACTAATAAATTAGCTTTTACGTCAAAGGCAAAATGGAAGCGGTCTTTTATTAAAACTAACATGAATCCAAACATGCAATTTGTTGTGGATCATGATTGTGTACTTCTATAACAAGTAAAAAATTAGTGATGTGTAATTGTAAAGGAGAAAAGTTGCTTAAAATGTCGGATTAAGATGTCAGGTTTGAGAGAAGAGCTTGTTGAGAAGTGAAAAATAAAATTTTGTGCATGATGGTGGCACCAACTTAAAACGTATTCTTAAAAAGTAAGTCTAAGTCTAACTTTATATCCACTTATATACTTTTTGGCATTTTTTGCATTTCTTAATACATCTCCTCGTGTCCAATACTATTGGGTTTGGTATGTGGATCACATGGTGAGTGACCCTTTTAATAGATCTAGAAAGACCCTGTTTTAGGTTTATGTCTAACTCATCTCAGGTTTATGTCTAACTCAATCTTAAAAACCAGTTCGTTTGTTAAGGATTTTATGCTCTTTTATATAGAGTATTTTGGTACTATCGTTAGTTGATATGGGCTTTGGGTTTTTCTGAACACGTGTAAAAAGACAAGAAAAAGAGATGTATTGGGTTGAGATGCTCTAACCTCCTGTTACGATCGACAAAGGAAGGAATATTATTGAAAGGAAAGATAGATAATACAGTTTCCTGTTTATTTGCTCCGACTGCCAGCTGTCTAGACCAGCCTGAATTGCTGTGACACGATTTACTATAAACCCTACATTCTCCTTCATCCTCCTTAACCTCCCAATTAGGTCTTCAAGGGAGCTAAGGTCATCACTGGCAAACCACTTTTTTGAAGAGCATTTTTCTTTGACTCGGAGATATACTTGCTCCCCATGGGCAATCACCTGAACAGAATTTAGTTAATACAAAACCAAAAGGAAATTTAGTCCATACAATTAAATTTTGATTTGATAAATATGAGAACATATCAGATGGAATCAGATGTCATTCCAATCATGGTGACAGTTCTCATTACTGTAATTTATAATATATGCCGACACTCTGTTCTTTCCTTGTTCATTTTCCCCTCTAATACAATAAAGCAGAATCATTGTCCAGTAGCAATTATGTTTACATAAAGCCTTGCTATTTTCTTTTTGAAAGTAAATTTGAGTAAGCTGTTATAATTGACAAAAGGAAAATGGACACCCTATTTTCCTGCATGCAGAATGAAACACGTAACTATCCTTTTAGACCCTCTTTCTCCCAGATCTATCCGCATTTGTGAGTTCAAAAGACTCCCTTATTCAACCTTGATGCCATTGAATATACAATGATATTGAAATTGACAACCCTTATGCCTTGATCACAAAACTAAGATGTTTAATTATTCATGATCCACTAGTAGAACGAACTTAAATAAGATTTATTTAAATTACAGCTTGATGCTTTTTTATCAGAGGCAATGAACAGACAAGTGGAATATCACCTGCAAGAGACGCTGCAAATTAATATGCAGTTTGGGGAATCTTCTGTCATCTAGCATTTGTTTCTTCAGAGCATAACCACCTACAATAAGCAGAACAATTGTTCCTTACTCAATTCTATAAAAACGTTACAAATATCGCACATCGAGGAAGTAGCCTACAAGAAACTTCAACAAAACATGTTGGAAGCATAAATTTCAGTTTACGATAAATCAGAGCTATACAAGGAATTACTCCCCTAGTTTCACTTTTTGGCTAGGGACTGCGGTGTAAACAATTAACAACTTAAGGTCCATCCAAAACAGTCACTTCTTGCCAAACAGTATGCTCTAAAAGGTATTCACGTGGCCTCCTCATTGCATAATAATGATCAAAACATTTAAAGGTACGAATAATTTGCCAAGCATATGATGACCTCGAACACTACACTTAACAAAGAAAGTAGGCACAATATTGCATGTGCAAGGATGTCAATGCCCAATTTTGGAGTCAAAATATATTAAGTGGGCCTTGAAATGATGTATGGACATATATATAGGCTTTTACAAAATCAATAATCATATTATCATTAACTATATGTATGCCTAAATACTAAGAAAAAATATGAAGCAAATCTTTTGGACTTCACATAAAATTTGGTGAAATACATGGATTTCACCCAACATAAAAAGTATGTTACTTACATTTCTCTTTTACTGATAACTAGTTAGCAATTTGTACCATTAGATTAATAATCCATTGAGATCAATGCAAGAATAAACAAGCCAACTATGAAAAGACTAGTCGTGCACCATATAACATCTTTCCAAGGACAGACGTCATTAAGATACTAGATAAAGAAATCAATTAATTCAGTTAACAGACGTGAAAGAAACCATCAGAAAGAGGCTTTGGGGTAACGCTTTTAGCTGGCAACTAGGTCTCTTTCATCTCTTCTCATGCACAAAGAAAATATAACAACTTAAATTTGTGTTGTCATTTTCAATGTCTACAAACTAACACAGATTTTTGGATTATATGCACTTAATGTCATCAACAAATTTCGTTGAATAAAATCAGAGGTAAAAATATCAAACAAATTAATCATCAGAAAATTCAAATGTCCTCTGTTAGACAATTTCAAGCCTTCTATACTAGAATGGCCTCAGAGTATGTCTAAATTCACATCAGTATTCTTTTTAAGTCAGTTTATAGAAAGTTAAAAACTGAGGCATTCTTTCAGGAATCAAGAATAGCCTGAATCTGTAACTGGAACTCGGACGAGTACTGAAAGTTGAAAACAAATAGGGAGGGCAAGGATTGACGAGAGTATCATGGAAATTACCTTTATCCAAGTCCAGCTCCACAGAGTCCAACTCCATCTCAAGCTTAGTCACAAGATCTTGAAGCTGATCCACATGTGTGTCAATTATGTGAACTACAAGATTTGAGACAGATCTGGGCACAGGGTTGTCAGCTTCCTCAGAGTGATTCATAGTCAATAAGAATTCAAGAACATGCTCCTTGATCACTATCCCCTTTCTTTCCTCCTGCTGACCCCTCAAAGAAGAAGAACTTTCAAGACTAGGAATCTCTGAAAGAAGAGATTCACCCACACGTGAGAAGCCTAACCTGGGAACACGTCCCAAGGACACGGTAATCACTGAATGTTCAGTAACTCTAGCAGCAATCCTAAATGTGAAGTCACTGGAGGGAGGACCAGGAGAATTAACACGGAAGACAAGCGCCCCATCTACATGAGCACAAAAGGGTCCGTTGCTAACAAGTGAAAGAATGTCTTGGAGTTTCAAAGGGGGACAGAAAACACCAATCAGGTTTTCTGCAGATTGTGACAACTTCTGATTTCCTTTCGGTAATTCCACATGGTACCAAGAAAACTCCTTCCCTCGGCCTTCCCCTAACCCCGGTTCCTTCTCTTCTTTCTGAAAAAGGTCTGCCAGATCCCAATCCTTGTGAAAAAAGTTCCCTGTGCCGTCAAATATGTAAGCTCTCTTCCTCACCAATCCTGCAGGATTACTAGGGTACACACGGCGATCCCTGAGGGGAAGCCGTGCAGAAGTTTCACCATCCATCTCCTCAGCCACCCCATTCTGCACAACTCTATGCTGAGCTAGTTCCATAAACTTTCTGCAGCTACCCCGAATACCCCCCCAACTAATGAACAAAAAATGATAGGTACTAAACAACTTGATCCAAAACCCCTCAACTTAGACACTAAATTTTCCTATCTCATAAACCTGACACCTCAAATCTCACGTCCTTTAGAACAACCTACAAACAATGAATGGGATATTATTCGCAATCTCAAAACCAAAGTCAACAAATCCAACGCAATCCAATTAATTGATCCAAATCCAAATTGGTTGAAATTAAGGCACACCTACAATTGTACCAAAACATCCAACAACCCCCAGGTAGGTTTCCAGCAATCTTCCAACAAAACCCACCAAGCATTACGAACCAAACCCTGAACCAAATTTGCAGTCTTTCAGATTCTACTCAACTCAGCAAAGTCACACAACCAAATTAAAAGAAGAAAAAACACTCAAGAACAAATGCATTACCTCGTTGAATGCCTAGCTCTGAGACTAACGAATTGATTCCCAAAAACATCAAACGTTGAAACTGGCTTAAGCGAAAGCGACTGATATTGACAAGTTCAAAAGGGTAAGAGGATTATTCGTCCCTTCTTGTTGGTAATGACAGAGGGGATTTGAGGACGATAAACTAAGTACCAGAATATGAATTGTAATGTAGAATAGTTGAGTTTCTCGGAAACTTCCCTTTACTATAAAAATTCAAAATCTTATCTGTCGTAGCAGTTATGAACTACCAGATTCGCATTCTTTTTAAGATTGAAAATTTGTGCATACGCAAAATTGGTATTATATAGTTTATACCTTATTATAGTATAATATTAAACATTAACCATTCCAAATTCGCCTAGAGACACAGGTCCTTGTGTCATCTCCTATTTACAATCACTTTTATTTTTCGACTTCAACATACATTTTTTATTCTTTTTAATAAACAAGTATTTTACTAATATATGATTCCATTCACTGAGATAAACTGGAATTTCTTATATTAATATGCTAATTGTTGAGTATATTAATAACTACAAATTTATCTCTTTATTCTGTTTTTATTAAGATTTAAATCTACTTTTAGCTGTTGTAATTTCTCAAATTATGTAATTTTGATTTCTATAAAAAATCAATTATTCATTTTTTTAAATTAAAAATATTGTTCATAATTAGTGTATAATTGCATATGTTAACGCTTTATTAATTTTGATGTTAATATATTGCGTTAATAAGTTATTGTCACGTATGTAACTCAAACTCAAACTCAAGGATACTTATTATTAAAATGTTGTTATTATTATTTTAGGTTAAGTAGTGATTGGCACGATTACAACGGATAGACATGTAATATTTTTTCTATAACAATTAGATAATATAATAATAGATCAAATAATTTTGAAAAATTATAGAGATTAAAAGTAATTTATATTATTTTATTAATTTAATTTTCTGTTACACACACACACGTATATATATAATTATACAATATCATTTTATTGTAAAGTTAATTTGCTTATAGCATATCAGTCATATAATATATTTGTTAAATTTAATACTATGATATATTTTTTAAAACCTTTGTTGCAATAGAAAAAATCTATAACTTTTATTTTTCATATGTACCTGTATATCCTAAAATCCTTTGAAAATAAAATATAATTATAATAATTTATTATAAATATAGTAAAATATGTTCCAAAAAGCATATATTTATTTACTTTTTTAAAGCTATAATTTGTGAAACATATTTCGAAAATATAAAAAAGGAACAAATATTTGCCTAAATAATACAAAAAATTAAAAACATATCAATATCAGTGATAACTTTTGGAATATATTTTTTAGTTTATATTTGCTGGCTGGTAATATATACTGGTGGTCATCTGTTACGTCAATAAAAAAAATATATAATTTTATAGTTAAGGATAACTTGTCTAATAAACGTGAACAGTGTATTTTTAAAAAAATTTACAAACGTTTTATTATATATCGATAAATTTTGTGGGAATCATACATTTCTCTGGGGTCATCCTTTTATAACAGATTAATGTTTTTCATCATATTTCAATATAAATAATCATAACATGAATTTTGAAATTCTATTATAAATAAAATGTAAGTAGTTTTAATTACGGGCAATGTATTAATTAATAAAAAGCAAGCATATTAAGAAAAAAAATTCACAAATAAAGTAGACTATATTTTTTTTTATCTAAAGAATATCATTGATACGTTTAGAACAAAACATAGTGTGTATATTTAATGTCCTTGTTTTTTTTATTAATAATTCCCTTTTAATTTATGCAACTTAAAAATAAATTAAACGAAACTGACAAAATTTTATCTAAATGTTGAATATATATTTTTCTTTTTAGATGGGAAATATTTAAATTAGTTTTTAAGATTTGATTACCATTGATATTTAAAACCATACAAACATACACATAATTAGAACTACTTTTTGTTTTGTAATATCACACCTAATTAATTTTAAAGAACTGTTAGCCATGTATTCTTTAATATAATTTTTTTATCTACTGAAATTTGTTTTGAAAAGTTATAAATTCCATGTCTTATTCAATAAACTCCACTCATAATTTTGTACCTTCTAATATTTTAAAAACAATAATGAATAGGTGCGGCAGAACAAATGTGATAAACAGATTTTCACTAACATTTCTCTCAATTTTTACAGCTTAATATCTACACACGATTTTTAATTTAAATAAAGTAAATATGAATTTATTTCAAAATCATTTTAAATTATTGTAATTTGTTAAATTTAAATACTTATAAATCATAGTTTAATTAAAATTTAAGTTTGCAAATGTAGTACTTTTAATTGTTATTAAAATATGTTTAGTCGGTGAAAGAAATTCAAACTGAATATAACATTCCAATTTTTAAAAGCTACCTAGATATCATATAAGATTTTCAAAATTATAAAATATTATTTACTAAACACTCAAGAATTAATTTAATTTAATTTAATTTGTTCATGTAATTTTCCTTATAATTTGTAAAACAATACAGATAATAAAATTGATAAATTCAAAAATTGGAAACACTATTGTTGCCCAAATGCCGGATTTGTAGGTTAATGCAAGCGTCAACCATGGCAAAACCTTCCCCCACCCCATCGATTTTGACTCCACCCACAAAGACACGAAAAATATCTTTATTATTAGCTTTTGAAAAGTACTTTTTAATTTTTTTTTTTAAAATATTTTTTGAAATATAAATTTATGTTCTGAAAAACACTTTTCAAATATATATTTCGAAAAACCTATTTGAAAAACACTTTTATGTTTTAAAAAACAATCTTCAGAAATATATTTTGAAAAATATTTTGTTAAATATAAAATTTATATTTAAAAATAAAATAAAAATATATTTTTGAAAAATATTATCCGAAACTTACTTTTGTTTAAAAGGTATTTTTGAGATCTTTTAAAAACAATAGAGTACAGGTCATAAGTGATGGGGTGTAGAAAGTTTTTTCCCCCAACCATTAATTGGGCTAATAGTGAAAAGAGTGTTGAGACATTTTGGGCTTGAACTTTGTAATAGTCTTTTTATGGGCCAGGGTACAGTTCCCAGGACGCATTTTTCCTGCAACTCAACGAGTTCTTTCCGCACCCCATATTTTTAAAATACCTAAAATATAATTGTTATATTTTAGATTATATATTTTGAAACATTATTTTTTATTTTAAATTATATAATTTATAATAGAAACTTGTTTATTTTGAATTATACAATTTATAATATATTTTTTCAAATTTTGATTTGTATAAGTAAAATTTAAAATATATTTTTATTTATTTTAAATTGTACAATCTAAACTAAATTATTTTTATATTTTGAATTATACAATTCAAGATATATTTTTTAATTTTAAATAATACAGTTTAAATTATAAAAATCTAAAAAAATATAGGATTTATCTTTTCTTTTATCAAGAATATAAGAATATAATGATCATTTTACTGAATCTAAGGAGAAAATATAGAGGTACAAGAAGTATTTATCTGATGAAAGTAAAGTATATTATTTACTCATACAATAAATATATATGATATTTTTTAATATTATTTTTCTTTCTCGTATCTTAACTCAATAATTGTATTTTTGTATGAGAAACTATTAAAAGAACAAATTTATGCACTTAATATGTAAATACTAATAAACATCCGGTAAAAAATTAACATATTTTTATTAACTATTGTAATAAATATTTAAAATTCGTACCAACAATAATATATAACTAACAAATCACTGTCCATCATAAGAATACAATTAAAATTTATAAAGAAAATAAAGATTTGTGACAAAATAGACAAGAAACAATAAATGAAATATTATTGAATCTTCTGTTGACTTTTAAAATTTGACTATACTAATAATAATGAATTTATGAGCGAGTTTAGTGATGTGATCAAGAATTAGTTGTGTTTATTTATACTTGCATGTTCATTCTTTATTAACTGTTTTACTTTAATATTTTTTTGGTGTACTTTTTCTTATTTATTTATAGTAACTAAAATATTATTAATTTATATGTTTTTTCTTTGTCTCTTTAATATCATTTTACTTGTATTAATAATTATTTTTTAAGAGAAATTCAAATTTGGACTAAAAAAGTTATCAAGGAAGTTGTTTAAATTTTGTTCAATGTGTAATATGTAATTTTTTATTTTTTTTATTCTTTTAATAGTTTTTACTATTATGCAATCTTTATATTTTTGAAATATTTTTTAACGTTATTGAAACGTTAATTTAAAATAATTAAACAAACACAATAAATTATTTGAAAGTAGTTTTCATGGAAAAAAAATCCAATCCTAATTGGATCTTATAGTTGAGTTGAGTGCGTTGATTATAATGCAATGAAAAACCATCTTCAAAATGTGAACAATCCTCATTTTATTTTATTTTATTTTTTCTCAATGGATAGACATTCGCGGGTCAGCATCATAAATAAATTTTCTTACACGCAATAAAATAAGATTTCACTTAAAAGACTCGATGATTGAAAATGATATCAATCACATAAATAAATTTTCTTACACGCAATAAAATAAGATTTCACTTAAAAAACTCGATGATTGAAAATGATATCAATCAAAACTCAGCCGTCAAAATCAAACCACAAAGCACGACGTTGCTTGAATATCTTCAGCAATGATTCTGTCACCATGTCATTGTTTCTTATAGAAATTACCAGAACAGTATTAAAATCACTTTCAAATTTGTCAAAGTCTAATTTAATCATATTGAAAAATACAAATTATTGCTGATAAAAAAACATTTTAAATAATCAAATAGACAGGCCCTTAAAATTTAAATACTAATGTTGTATATACAGTCAATAAGAGCATTCAATATTAATCACTTATCAAATAAAGAAAAAACATGACCAATGTCGTATATATACAGTCAAAGTTAGTTTGGGAGAATCCAAGTGCTTGGCGAAATATTTTCAATGTTAATACAATGTTTTATATAATTTATACTCATTATTCAGATAAAAAAATATCTTTTGTGTAATAACAGTTGCATACTAAACTTGTTATTTTGAATTTTCGAATTTCGTGAGGGTTATATTTTCGAAGAGATATAAAAAAAGTTGTGATACCTGTTTGCATTGTATCTTCGTTTCAAATAATGGGATTTGCATGGAATGGAATCCTTTTGTGACTTGTGTTTGGTGCACCTTCTTTGATATCACAATTTCATTATACCGTAATTTTACTACACAAAGTAAATAAGAATTTCAAACTACTTTCATGTAGCACTTGAAAAGATATAATCGTGTGGTTTTTTATTTTTCTGAACCTGAAAATATATATAATTTCCTTATTTTTTTTTCTCCCTTTGTATCTAACTGAAAAATACAATGCATGAAATCTATATGAAGTTTTAACAATTATGAAGTTTGAATATATATTTTTTTTTAATAAGATGATTTTTTATCTGTATTTTTCAACCCAATATCCATATTTTATGGTCTTATTATTCAGTGTCTTAAAATTATTGACTAAAAAATTAATTGTTTAATTAGAAATCATATGAAATGAATAAACAACTTAAAAAAAAATCATCTATAAAAAAATATTTTTTTTTCTCAATCAGTTTCCGTAGCATTTGTACATGTTTTCTTTAGTCTAATTAGTGATAGAAACAGTTGATTTTGAAGGTAGAATAATTAAATACCGCACCAAACTTATATTCATAGTTGGATTATCATCCTTTGACAGTAGTTGTACACCAATCAAGTGGCACTGACATGAAGTGTTCTCATACACATCTGAAGTCTAAATTGGTGTCTCTATATTTTTTTTAATATTTTTAAATTCAAAAATTTAAAAATATATAAATTTATTTACGATATTATCTTTAACATTTTTGAATTAATAATGTCAAATATATTTAATTTTGATAATATTACATCTTATCATATCATAAATATCTTATGATGTACATGTCCATGCTCATAATTCAAGAGCTTAATATCATAACTAAATTTACAAATTTATTAAATATCAATTACCAAAACACTGAAAAAAAGTTAGTATTAACAATGGCAACTTGGAACAATTTTAGGAATATAAAAATTCATTTAACACTAGTAAATTTCAACTTGAATCAACTTTAGAAATACAAAAAAACCCGTGACGATAATGTATTGTTCTCAAAAGGCAACTTCTCTGGAAAGAAACTTTTGGAGAAACAGTGTGAAGGAATCATGCGTTTACATGTGCCGACCGCGTAACTCCATAAGCCACTTGCCACCATTCTACATTGTATTTTTTAGACTCTGTTTGGATTACAACCTTTGCAGAAAAACCGTTAGTTAATACGACGGTTTTGACAAAAATATCTCCTTCTCGATGTACCATTGATAAGAGACATTTCATCATACGAGATTTTAAGAATTAACAATTCTTCAATCTCGAACATTATTAAAAAACTATAAAATTATATAATTATTTTGAATTATGCGCTGACATATATTATTTTTAACACATTTTTAAAAAATATTATAATTTATTAGTCTTGTGGAAAAAGTGTGTAGAATGAGCAATGGAGTAAAGAATGTGATCTGATCCAAAGTCTGAAACCATTTACCGCTATAGAGCACAGTGGTGATTGGAAAAAGAGGGACCAACACATCCAAATCCTTTTCATTTTATATATATTCCAAATCCAACGTAAGAAAAGACACTAAAAGGTTTTAGACATCCATCGAAAACCCACTCTCTCTAACCATGACCTCCGTTTCTGACCCAGAGAAGCCGGTCACATCCCAAGTGGAAAACGAAGAAGACGACGACGTTTCTCCAATAGAAGAGGTTCGTCTCACGGTCACCAACACTGACGACCCGACCCGACCCGTATGGACCTTCCGGATGTGGTTCCTGGGTCTCCTCTCCTGCTCCCTCCTCTCCTTCCTCAACCAGTTCTTCGCCTACCGCACGGAGCCTCTCATCATTACTCAAATCACCATTCAAGTCGCCACGCTCCCTATTGGCCATTTCATGGCTGCGGTTCTACCCGAAACCAAGTTCACTTTTCCCGGGTTCGGGTCCAAGTCCTTCTCCCTCAACCCGGGTCCCTTTAACATAAAGGAGCACGTCCTCATTACCATATTTGCCAACGCCGGAAGCGCTTTCGGATCCGGGTCGCCCTACGCCGTTGGTATCGTTAACATTATCAAAGCCTTTTACGGACGCAGCATCTCCTTTTTTGCTTCTTGGCTTCTCATCATTACTACACAGGTTAGTGCCAACCACCACTTCGCTCACCCACTAATTACTTTTAATTACTTTAATTATCCTTAAACTATTCTCCTATTATATATTAATTATTTAAGATTCCTCTCCTCCCACCGGTCCTTTTCATGATCCTCTAATAATTTGCCATTTTCCTGTTATTATTTTACTCAAACCTTTTGTTTATCTTTTTTAAATTTTAGCATATATTATTTTTTCCTCTCCAGTTGAACCATTTGAACTCAGAGTTTAGATTTTGTAAATAAATAAATAAAGTATTATTCTGTAGACAAAATTACACTTAAAATATCGAGTTAAAATTTTCATATAATCTTCTCTGTTTTAGTTTTTTTTTAGTTCTACTTTTTTTTAATCAGTGGTGCAATTTATATTCGTTCAAATTAATATAACAACGATTTTCCAGAGTTTCTGCATGCAGGAGAATAAATATTTTACTTTTTAAAAAAAGAAAGTAATTATATTTTTATAATTATGATGTTGTGTAAGGTAAGGTGGATAATTTTTTAATTTGGAGTTTTGTTATAATTTATTCTAATTACTGAAGTGCTGTACAACTAGTAAAACTCATTGAACACTTAGTTTGATTAATTTTTAATGACTAAAATTGTGAAAATTGTTGAGAAAATAAAAATGACGGGCCTTTAACTGACGGCGTGTCTGCAGGTGCTAGGATATGGATGGGCCGGCTTACTGAGGAAATACGTGGTGGAACCGGCCCATATGTGGTGGCCCAGCACCCTCGTCCAAGTTTCACTTTTCCGGTATGTCAAATCTTTCCTTATTGCGTTTTTTATCTTAAACTTTTGATAATTTTTTACAAGCATTCTTCTTTTCATATAATTATATTTCTGTCTCATCTCATAATACGTCTCCTATATACTTTTTAGGTCAAATCAACAATTGTTTGAATCAAAAGAGATTTCAAGTTTTCTTAATTATTTTAAGAGTTTAATTAATATATGCTGTCAATGTAATTTTTTGTGCAATTACCATTTATACAACTATTAAGGTAATTATTATTAAAATTAACAATACATTGGTTTGTGATGAGATGAGGATGTAAAATGACAGTCTGTTTTCTCTTATTTGAATTGACGATTACTTCTTTTGTAGGTATAGTAATTATTAATCTAATGGAAGGTTACCCCATACATGAATCTGACTTGAATTTAGATCAAGTGCACTCAAAAAAAGTGCTATTTGAATGAGGATAAAGTACAAGAGGGTGGGGGGTTCATTATTTGTGTATAAAAATAGTTTAGCCAAATCTTCGTTAATTTTCCTAGTAGGCGTAAAGTAAGGGAAAGACATAAAGAAGACTTTGTATTTTTTGTTCAAATAAAGACATTGAGCTGGCCCAGCTGGGTTCTAAGATTCTACTCTAACTATAGCATAATTGACTTTAGGACCAACTCACAGTTGACTCCAACAACGTTAATATCAAGCATTTAATCTCACCTTTTCGATTGCTTAAACATGTGGTCCTTTGAGTTGACCTCACAATTAAGCATGAACAGCTATGTGGAAACGACTTACGAACTATGAATGGGCATGGAGAAAATGGCTAAGGTCGACACTCAGAAGCAGCAGCACGTGACCTCTGATGCTAATTTCGTAATCAATTTTGAATTTATCTTTTTGAAAAGTAAGCTATAATTGACCCACTAATTTTACAATACTTTTTTATCATCTTTAGTTTACTTGGCTTGGATTCTGATATGGATACCGATGCAAGATTTGTTATCGTTATTATTTTGCTTGACTTGGATTCTGATATACTGACAATGACAACCCATATATGGGAAAAATTATTCTATGATACGAACGATTTGGTTTTGACCAATTGCTAATACCATGCAATCAAAACTTGTTAACTCTTCTATACGTGTCAAATGATGTTTCGCTAGAACCACCTAGTCTTCAACCATAACGTTAATTTCTACACCTTATAGGAAGTAGGATGTCAGACTCGGACATCTGTAGCTTTATGAGCTGTGTAGTACTGTTGTGAGGTAACAACCGTAAAATGAATACCGACAAATTAAGTATGTAACAAGGGAAACATGTGCGAAGCAATAAAAGTTCACATGCAATCACATAGTATGCAGACTCTGTATTGATGTACTTATGAACCACTATACTTACATAAATGAATTGTTTGTATCCAGAGCATTGCATGAGAAAGATGACAAAGGACTTTCACGGGCAAAGTTTTTCTTTATTGCACTATTGTGCAGTTTTTTGTGGTACGTGGTCCCCGGATACTTGTTCACAACGCTCACAAACATCTCATGGGTGTGTTGGATATTCTCCAAGTCAGTTACAGCTCAGCAGATTGGGTCAGGGATGAGGGGCCTTGGAGTTGGAGCCTTCACACTTGATTGGGCTGCTGTGGCATCATTCTTATTCAGCCCTCTTATCTCACCCTTCTTTGCCATTGTCAATGTCTTTGTAGGCTACGCATTAATAGTATATGTTGTTATTCCTATAGCTTACTGGGGCCTCAATGTGTACAATGCCAATAGGTTTCCCATTTTCTCCTCACACTTATTTACAGCCCAAGGTCAAAAGTATAACATACCAGCTATTGTAGACAATCATTTTGAGTTAAATGTTGCAGAGTATGAAAAGCAAGGTAGAATTCATCTCAGTGTGTTTTTTGCCCTCACTTATGGCTTTGGATTTGCAACCATAGCTTCCACCATCACACATGTGTTCTGCTTCTATGGAAGGTAATGTCACTCAAATTATTTTGTCGTCATGCTTAATTTCTCACTATATTAACTTAGTAAGATGGTAGTAAAGAAGACTGATGTTATTCAAATTCTGGAATAAGCATGGAGTAGAATGTAATGTAATGTACACCTTACACTTGCATGTTGTGCAAACCAATAAGTGTCTTACATTTGAGAAAATATTCTCAGAACACTAGATTATACAATGTAAGCATATAAGCTGGGGCTTAATAAATTAGATGCTTTACAGGATAACATGAAAAGTTGTTTTAACTCACGATAGAACAATACATTTTTTCCGCAATTTTCTTATGGTTCATAAGCAATGTCTTAGCATGTAAGGCCATGAAACATTACGACAAAAATGTAGACTATTTTAGACTAAAAGCTATATCATTAAACAAAATATCATATGTTGATGTATAACCAATACGCAGGGAGATTATGGAGCGCTATCGTGCTTCTTCCAACGGGAAAGAAGATATTCACACAAAATTGATGAAAAGATACAAAGACATACCTTCCTGGTGGTTTTATTTGTTGCTGGTTGTGACCCTTGTGGTTTCTCTCGCACTATGCATCTTTCTAAATGACCAGGTTCAAATGCCTTGGTGGGGACTTCTCTTTGCAGGAGCCCTAGCTTTCGGATTTACCCTCCCCATTAGCATCATAACTGCCACCACAAACCAGGTCAGAGACTGCAACTTTTGCACCCCGTTATATGATAGCACATTCATATTTGTGCCGAAATTTGACTTGATTTGAAAGACCACGGATGGTATAGATGGATCGAACTACAAGCCAATTCGTCATAGGAATTCTAATATTGTTTCAAATACTAACTATGCGAAAAGCTTGAGCTTTTCGATGAGCATAGATGATATATTTTATTTCTAACATTTACCCGCAAAATGATATGAATATATACACATTTCAATTTGTCCTGTCTGAATTGACATGGACTTAGAAACTTCATCTTTCACGTGTCTCGTCAAAAACCTAGATACAGTAATGCCTAAAATGCTTTCTCAATGGTTTCTTCGGAATTTAAGAACAATGTAATTAAGATAAGATGTTGATAGAGCGTTTGCATCTTGTACTTAATTTTAGCTCGAAAGCTCTCCTTTCGTTTTAAACAATATTAGAATTCCAGGTAATCTAATTTTTACTATTGCCTTCTTTTGGTGTGTGTTCAGACACCAGGGTTGAATATCATCACTGAGTATGTCTTTGGTCTCATTTACCCGGGAAGACCAATTGCAAATGTATGCTTCAAAACCTATGGTTACATTAGCATGGCCCAGGCTGTCTCTTTCCTCAGTGATTTCAAACTTGGGCACTACATGAAAATACCTCCAAGATCAATGTTCTTAGTTCAGGTATACGTTACAACAACAGCTCACCCTTGTATATATGCTGACAAAGATATTGCATTTTATTCTGTAGTTTCTATGTGTGCAATCAATTTATTCACGCATGTATGCATGCACACAGTTCATAGGTACAATGCTGGCTGGAACCATCAACATCGGGGTAGCATGGTGGTTGCTGAACTCCGTCAAGAACATATGTCATGATGATGTCCTTCCTGCAGACAGTCCCTGGACATGCCCTGGTGACCGTGTATTTTTCGATGCATCAGTTATTTGGGGCCTTGTGGGGCCAAAACGAATCTTTGGTTCTCTAGGAAACTACAGTGCAATGAATTGGTTTTTCCTTGGAGGCGCTTTAGGACCCGTAATTGTTTGGCTATTGCACAAAGCATTTCCAAAACAGTCATGGATTCCACTGATCAACCTCCCGGTTCTCCTGGGTGCAACTGGAATGATGCCACCAGCAACACCATTAAACTACAATGCCTGGATTCTGGTTGGCACAATTTTCAACTTCTTTATCTTCCGTTACAGAAAGAAATGGTGGCAGAGATACAACTATGTTCTGTCAGCGGCACTTGACAGTGGGGTTGCTTTTATGACTGTCTTACTATACTTCTCATTGGGTTTGGAAAACAAGAGTCTAAATTGGTGGGGAAATGACGGTGAACATTGTCCACTCGCAGCTTGCCCAACTGCAAAAGGCGTAATCGTTGAAGGTTGCCCAGCAAAGTAGTGATACAATACCGCGAATGAAAAACATTTATATCACATGCAATATGTAATGCATAAAATACCTATATTTTCAAATACATAGCTAGTATTACTCAAATACCTTTTTTTTATTAAACAAGAAAGATATTTGGGTTTTTATTAAGCAAGAAAGATATTTGGGTAATTTTAACAAGGAGAGTTGTGAAATTAAAATTTTGAATGGGGTATAGAAAAAGGGTATGAGGGTGGAGGAAGAACTTGGAGGAAGAACTTGTCCACTTATTGAAGTGCTTTCTTACGCTAGGACCAATTTTTGTTCTCAATAGAGTATTTACACATTATGACAAAATAATTATTTAGAAATAATTTTTAATTATTAAATAAAATAATTGTTAATTGTGATCAAAATAATTATTAAATTAGGTTTTAGTTACTAACTAATTACAAAATTAAAATAATGATTGAATTAAGTAACCAATTAAGTCAAAATAATTGGTATTAAATACAAAAGTTTTAATCATTTATACAATTAGATTTTCGTATTTTAGGGATTCATTTATAATCAAATGGTATAATTAACTAAAAACTTGTAACTAATGTTAGATATTAATTATTTTAATTTAATTGGTCATAAATTCAGTCATTATTTTTATTTTATAATCATCTAGCATCAAAATCTAATTTGATGATTATTTTAATTATAATTAATAACCATTTTATTTGGTAAATAAAAATAATTTTTAAATATTTTTTTCTTTTTTAGTAACTTTAAATCTAAATAACATGAAAAAGTAGACATACTAAGATATATACTCTATTGTATTATAGAATTTATATATGAAAAATGGTAATTTCACGCTATAGAGAAAAAATTTCATTTAATATTGTTTTTTATTAATGAAATATTATGTATTAATAAATAATAATATATGGTTGTGGAATGTAAGTAGTGGTGTTAAAATAACACCACTCTTTATATATTATAATTTAGAAAATCATATTAGTGTGTATTCGGTTTATTAATAATTAATTCTAGCTAAAAATCGAATTTGTCAATCTTTATTAATCTCTACTCAATTTTTTTTTCATGTACAAAACTTAAAATGCATTACGTTATCCAAAATGTAAGCTCCATTATCCTCACATGGCAGTAAATGTACATATTACTCAGTAGAAATTATATTATTTTTTCATAAACATCATGTATATATTTATTTTATTAAACTTGATCATGATCGAGTAGTATGATTACTTTTTAGTGTTGAAACTTTTTTTAATAATCAACGCAATTCGATACATATTTTTGAACTAAAAATTACTTCGTAATATAAAACACCGACAGTTAATCCTTGTAGTGAGTGATATATAAGATATATTTTTTATTGTAACCTTATTCTCCTTTTTCTCTACGTAATAATATAATAGATTTTTCTCATTCTATTATTTTATTTGCTTTATTTGCTTTATTTGTTCTTCTGCAGAAAAAGAAACATGAATGGGAAGAAAGATCCTTATTTTCTCAATGGATATAGACTGGACAGTACAAAAAGACAAATGACCAAGACTTCACCACTCAACATCATAAATAAATTTCCTAAACGCGTTTTATTAAATATGATATTTTGTTCCATTATAAGATATGAAAATGTCTCGTCTTCTTTTTTACGTTTCCATTTCTTTTAAAAATGAAGTCAATGGTACTTTCAATTATATGACACTTTGTTAATAGTTTTTTACCCCACTATTAATATGATTATTTTATTTATTTTTATCTAACTACTTTTAGTGTTTTTAATTTAATTTAACATTTTTAAAATAAATTAATATAATCTCTTTTCTTAAATGATGATCCTTTCATTTAATGTTCATGTCATATACTTTTTATTTAAAAATAACTTAAATTAAAAACGTTCAAAATGATAGAATGAAATTTAAAAAATATTATTATAATAAAAAACTATTAAATAATAATAATAATAATTTCAAATTGAGTCAATGCCCTTAAAAAATTACTGAAAAACATTTATGTAAGTAACTAGGAAAAAATCTAAGAAAAACATAACGAGATTCATTCTTAATAAGAGATGAGTTAATCTAAAAAGAAAAGTTAATACTACTTTCGAACTAAAATCTTAAATAACGACTTATGAATTTTTTATATATTATTTTTTATATATTTTTAAACTTTCTTTTAGATATTACTTAAATTTTTCGATTTCTAATTAATATATGACTTTCATTCACTTTTGAGTCAAGTGTTTCATTTTAATTTATTAAATACAAGTATTTTTTTTATCTAAATCCAAACTAAATTATCGCAAGTCTTAGTCTAAACCGTCTTTAACCTGACATTTTTTAGCAACCAAAGCTATGGCGAATGAAGTACAGAAGACATGAAAAATATTTTAACTATTTGATTTAAAGTTTGTTTGATGAAAACCAAGTGATTTTCCATGCATGCAGACAAAATGATGGGCACTTTGTTCTCATTTTGAAGAGAAGTCGCGTCTTAAGAAGAAAAAGGAAAGCTAGTGGTGTGTATTCTGGTGAAGTGGATGAAGATGATGACGTGTCACCCATTGAGGAAGTTAGGCTCACTGTGTCCAACACCGATGACCCGACCCAACCCATATGGACCTTCCGGACGTGGTTCCTGGGTCTTCTCTCCTGCTCCCTCCTCTCCCTCCTCAACCAGATCGCATCCTACCGCTCCAATTATTTTGGCTTGGATCAGATTGCAAATCTGGTCATTACCTTCCCTCTTGGCCACTTCATGGCGGCGGTTCTACCCACCACCAAGTTCACACTACCAGGGTTCGGGTCCAAGTCCTTCTCCTTCAACCCGGGTCCGTTTAACATGAAGGAGCACGTCCTCATTGCCATGTTCGCCAACGCTGGCAGCGCATTCGGATCCGGGTCACCCTACGTCATGAGGGTGGTCAACGTTATAAAAGTGTTCTACAGACGCAAAATCTCCTTTACTACTTCCTGGCTTCTCATCCTTACAACCCAGGTTCTTTTCTCGTCAATTTCACTTTCTAGCTCCCACTTTTTTCCTTCGTGTCAAAAAGTAAGTAATTTAAAATTTTGGGAAGAGTTCGTATATATTCTTTCTTCTATGCATAATATTTAAACTTTTTTTATTAGTGGTAATTCTTCTTATTTACTAGTTTCTAATAATGAGAACTAAAACCGACTTTGATACCATTTAAAAGATATAATAAATTTTGAATTTTGAATTTAATATGATTATAATATACGAGCTAATTCTACAGACTGTTCTAATTATTACTAATTAATAATAATCTAATCCACTTATTATATCAGCTGTTCTAATCATATATATTCATATTTACATTCTAAAACAAATAAAAATAATGATTATATAATATTTTAACAAATAAAATTAAAATAGACAACTATTATATATGAATAATTATTCGATCTTCTTCCTCTCATCACACCCTCTGTTATTTTTTTTACTGATATTTATAAACAAGTTTTTCCAAAAACTATTAAACTCTTTTAATTATATTAAGTTCCTTGTATGCTAACTCCTTCTTTCGCTTTCAAAACTTATTATATAACATCTTAATTTAATATTTTTAATACTTCTTCTAATATCAATTTTAAGATTTCATTTTGTTTTTTTATTCCAAAACTTATCTTGAATAACATATTTTTCTTTTATAACGTAGGTTATATATAAGATCATAAATTTACGATCTATGTTTTATAAAACCTTTTTATCAAAGGATGTTGCCAAAAATTTTAAAATATGGTTGTTAAATGAGAACTTAGATTATAAAAGTAAAAAAAAAAAAAAATTTGTCTTGAAAACATCAACAATTAATTAGGCAAATGTTAATTAATTAAAGTGTGAAATTTTATATCATACAAGATTAAAGTTTTGAACTTTATAACCCTGAGTATAACAATTACCATGAAAATATCCTAATACACACAAATCTTTACGATAATTATTCTAAATCTATTAACTTTTTTTTTATCAACATAATTTAACTAGCTACATAAATAAAATTGTGGTTTATAATTTTTTTTATTCTTTTTCCTTGTGAAAAATTTACCTAACCTAGGTAGTAGTAATCCGTCGAAAGTTTGTAGTTTTTTTTTCCCATATTTTGTGTATATAGTTTGATATTTTATAATTTCATTGATGTGTTTTTTAATGCGTTATTATATAAATTAATAAATTCATGGTGGTAATTTGAGTTATAGCTCAAAATGTATTAGATGGCAGTGCATATATATATATATATATATATATATATATATATATATATATATATATATATATATATATATAT
>Ga0209489_101871_pt1 | contig 43285 bp, 28 predicted proteins | sample SiratrowhiteBW_FD_187527 | JGI IMG/M metagenome (GOLD analysis project Ga0209489, IMG submission 187527) | Root nodule microbial communities of legume samples collected from California, USA - Siratro white BW (SPAdes) (version 2) | ecosystem: Host-associated > Plants > Roots > Nodule | place... | reverse complement strand
TGGATAAGTACAGTAATAGCAACCACTTTACTGATAACATGCGCATTCATTCTCTGCTTAGCCATAAAGAAACGAAAACATGTGCTCCAAGGTATAGTTACATACTTAAAATTCATTCTTAAACACACTATTTTTTATCATTTCTCTACATTCTAATATTTCTCATTTTCATCTCAACAGAAAGGAAACGAAAAGAAACGACGAAGAAATTATCTCTAATTGAAGATTTTGGAAATAATTTGAATAAGGGACACGGATTACAAGTATTCGATTATACATTGGTTGTGGCAGCCACAAATGAGTTTTCATCAGAGAATAAGTTAGGACAGGGAGGGTTTGGACCAGTTTATAAGGTGATTGAAACTATTGAAATTATGTGTTGTTAACTTTGTTTGGGAGGACTCATGACCTTTTTCTTCTCATTTCATTAGGGAACTTTGCCAACAGGACAGGAGGTTGCTATCAAAAGACTTTCAAGAAGTTCTGCACAAGGAATTGTTGAGTTTAAAAACGAACTAACACTTATATGTGAACTTCAGCACATGAATCTTGTTCAACTACTTGGTTGTTGCATTCATGAAGAAGAGAAGATTCTAATTTACGAGTATATGCCAAACAAAAGCTTGGATTTCTATCTTTTCGGTGAGGAATAATGTGTTCATGATTATCTAATTGTTTGTTGTTTACAGATAAAACTTGTTTTCATTATTATGCAGCTGTCCAAACACATATGTAGGTGAACATTGATATCTCTCAACTGGCATTGTTGTTGATGATAGATTTGCTATAATTACTCAATTTTCCTTGGTAGAACATCATGAAGAAAAGTCACTTTTGCTTTTCATTTGTATGCTACACATTCTAACGCACATTACTTACTATATGACCATGGGAAAGATGGTACAAGAAGCAAATTACTAGATTGGAATAAGCGCTTCAACATAATACAAGGAATTGCTCAAGGATTATTGTATCTTCACAAATACTCAAGACTCAAAGTCATTCATAGGGACTTGAAAGCTAGTAACATACTTCTTGATGAAGATATGAATCCAAAGATTTCAGATTTTGGAATGGCTAGAATGTTTACCCAACATGACTCAGTATCAAATACAAATAGGGTTGTTGGGACATAGTAAGCTTAGTAAACCTTGTTACATTTATCTTATATCAATGTATAAATAAAATTTATTTTCTCACGTAATATTTCTTGTAGTGGTTACATGTCTCCAGAATATGCTATGGAAGGAGTTTTTTCTACAAAGTCTGACGTATACAGCTTTGGAGTCTTATTGCTTGAAATTGTTTGTGGACGAAAAAACACTAGTTTTTATGATGATGACCGCCCAATAAATCTAATTGGACATGTATGTAAAATTAGCTTTGGTGAGTTTATTTTTTAGTATAATACTTTGTGTCTAATTAGACTAAAATACTTACAGGTATGGGAATTATGGAAAGATGGTAACTGTTTTCAATCAGTGGATCCTTCATTAAACAAATCATTTGATTATGATGAAGTGCAGAGGTGTATTCATGTTGGTCTGCTATGTGTTGAACAATATGCAAATGATCGACCTACAATGTCCGAGGTTATATCAATGTTGACAAACAAGAGTGAAATAGTGTCGTCACCTAAAAAACCAGCATTCTACGTTCAAAGAGAGATGTCTAAGGAGAGTTTATCCTGTTCTGAGTTGTGTACTGCTTCTACAGTAGAAATTACTACTTCGTTGGAAATAGAATAACCTGAATAAGTTATGTAATAATTAGAAAAAGAAACTAGATATTGACTTATGTATTGCTAGTTAAGAACGTTTGTTATATTTTTAAGAGAGTAGAAGTTTGCTTTTTAGTTTCAATTTCTCTCTCCAACCGTTCAAAAATTTGAGGATTATGTATTGGTGAAACTACAGCTATGACCAACATTCGGTTGCCCTGAAAAAAATATCAGAAGTTACGGATGAAATACTTTGATCTTTCCAGATATTAGCGAGAGTGAGAATTGTGGCATACAGGTTAGCATTACTCCAGGATTCTAAAATTCATCCTATCTTTTACGTGTCCATGTTTAAAAAGTTCAAAGGTGACTCATCTATTCAGTATATCCCTTTACTACTCATTACGACTATTGAAGGCCATGTATTACAACCGGCAAAAGTGTTGGCTGGCTATGAGAACAATTCTCCAAGGTTCTACTAGGGTGAAAGAAGTTTTACTTCAGTGGAAAAGTACACCAAAAAATGAAGCTAGATAGGAGAATCTTGTTGACATGGTATCTTATCCCTTTCTCAACCTTGTGGGGAAGGTATTGTAACAGGTGAAAACGAAAATGTTAAGCTGAAAAATGGGTGGGAGAATACAATGAGGGAAGGAAAGTTTGTTACGTCGCAGGGCCAGGTGGCAACAAATCCAAAAATTAACCAAAACAAAAGGAGCAGTAAAAAGAGGGTCTAGAATAAAAGGTTGAAGAGGTACGTGTGATAGGGGAGGAAAAGTTTAGTGGTACGTACAAAATCTTTCTCTCCTCTTATATCCTTTCTCTTTTTGCTCTGAGGTATCACCTTCCTCACCCTACGTAATTGCACCACCACCTTGCTAGTCCCAATTATCTAAAATAGACGTGGTTCTTCATTTATCTTCATTCCAAGACCAGTTGTGACTGTTGAGCCCCTGATTTACTATTGCTGCTATAATGTTATAATTCTATGTAATGGTTCTTTGAAGAGTTGATATAGTTAACATTGTTACTGTTAGCTTGCTTATTAATATACAATTGAAAGAATTCTACATTATATTTGATGTTCTGTAAACGAGCTAGGTTACATTGTATGATTGTTAAAGCATACACTATCATAAGTCAATATCAAGTAAATTTCAATTTCAATTTCAAATTTGCTTTATATGAATGACCTAATCAACACTATTGTAATCTAATCACATATTTGGGATAGGTCTATGCAGTTGCAATATTTAGAGAACTAAACTTAAAATTAAACCCTAAATAAAGAAAGCTAAATAATTACAGGAGATGAATCGATAAAAAAAATATAGAAAAACAAAATTCTCGTTCTACAAATTAAGAGGAAGCAGTAATTTCTTCTGTAGAGTCAGTATTTAACTCTTTAGAAGAGATTTTCTTATTATCGGAGTAATCTCGTTCCAAATAGAAAGCAGGTTTTTGAGGCAAGCTAACAATTGAACTTTCATTTGTTAACATCGATACGACATTAGACATTGTTGGTCGATCATTTGCATATTGTGCTACGCATAAGAGACCCACATGAATGCATCTTTTCACTTCGTCAAGATCAAATGACTCACTCAATGATGGATCCACTAATTGGACAAGTGCACCTTCTTTCCATATCTCCCAAACCTATCAACATTTTAGACAAATTAGACAAAAGAGAATAATATTAAGAAAAAGGAACTCTTTTACAGCGATTTCACATACATGTCCTATTAGATTAATAGGGTGATCAACATCATAGAAGCTAGTGTTTCTTCTCCCACTAACAATTTCAAGTAACAACACTCCAAAGCTGTAGACATCAGATTTTGTAGAAAAAATTCCTTCCATTGCATATTCAGGAGACATGTAACCACTACAAGAAAAAATCACTTATAAGAAAAAACAAACTTATTTACATATTTTTGTACTAGGAAGAAATAGTTTTGAAAGCTTACTAGGTTCCAACAATCCTACTAGTATTTGTGAGTGACTCTTCTTGTGTAAACATTCTTGCCAATCCAAAATCAGAAATTTTTGGATTCATATTTTCATTAAGAAGTATGTTACTAGCTTTCAAGTCTCTATGAATTACTTTTAGTCTCGAGTACTTATGAAGATAGAGTAATCCTTGAGAAATTCCTCCTATTATATCGAAGCGCTTCTTCCAATCCAAAAACTTGCTTCTGTTACGATCTTTTCAAGGGAAAGAAATATATACTCTTAGAATATAAGTCAAAGGTAACAAAACAAGAGGACTTTCTTAATTAATATGGTAAATGAGTTATATAAAGCATGAAACATATTCCACAATTAAGTTGAGAAATAATTCTCACCAAATAGATAGTAATCCAAGCTTTTGTTCGACATGAACTCATAAATTAGAATCCTTTCCTCTTCATGAATGCAATATCCAAATAGTTGTACAAGATTCATGTGCTGAAGTTCAGATATAAGCACCAGTTCATTTTTGAATTCCACAATTCCTTGTCTTGATGTTTTTGAAAGTCTTTTTATGGCAACTTCTTGCCCAGAAGGAAGGATTCCCTGAATGCCAACAGAAAGATTGTTAGACCTTTAATAAAGAAACTTCTTATTAACAGAATTAATACTTGGCTTCATATCACCTTATAAACAGGTCCAAATCCTCCTTGTCCTAATTTGTTTTCAGGAGAAAAATGGTTTGTTGCTGACAATACTAATGTATAGTGAAACACTTTTAGATTTTGTCTCGTCTTGAATTCATCGTCAAAACCTTTGACATCATAGAATCTATTTGATGCTGCTAAATCTGCCATATTCTTAGTCTCCACCCGTTTCCTTTTTTTATCTGTTTAGATTGAAATATGAACGATGAAGATTGAGATCAAATCTAGGGATTAAGTTCACCAATGCATCTAGAACCATGCTTGTTTCATACATAAACTAACCTTTAAACAGACGTTTTCTTTTCTTTATGGCAAGAATAACTGCACAAATTACTACCAGAGCAGCTACTACTGATACAATAGATATCCATATCCTCATTGGTTTACCTGCATGCAACATTCGGAATTTACAAACATAAGTGACTAAGGTTACCTATTAGTAACTTTTTGTGTTAGTTTAAAAGCTATTTAAACTAAATTAAAAGGGAGGTTGTTGTAAATGGTATTAGGATAAAAAATATTCTCAATATTTTGAAAACGTATTTTCAGATCTTCTTATTTATTTCACATATCTTTATTTTATATTTTTAAAGGTTTTGGTTACTATAAATAGTTTTTTTTTTTTTGAACAGAAAAAAATAAATGAATAGAAAAGAAGTACTTCAGGGGTACTCCAACCCGTATACAGTCTTATCCAAACCGGGTAAAAAACACAGATCAAACTATATCACAAAGCTAAATAAAAATGTAAATCCGACAAAAAGCAATAATAGACAAATAACTATAACTAAACTAGTTCCACTGAGGGGTGCAAGTGCGAATGTTGCACCCTCATACATTTAGAACTCAAAATAAGGAAGATAGACTAATAGAAATCAGCACAAATTAACAAGGCAAAGCAACAAAGCTGCACCCGTTATGTCTTGAATTCCAAATGTATTCACTGCTTGTGGTGTAGACCGTCACCTCCAACCTGTGTGTACCTGCAAAACAACCAAACTTCTAGCTACCCTACCTGCTCTCTCCCACCAACAGTCCTTTATAATACTAGGATGATCTAGACTACACTATACCAGCGATTGAAGACACTTCAGAGGAGATAAGTACCAATCCGAATATGAAAAAGAATTTCTCATCCACTTATACTTAAGCCATAACTAGCCCTTTAACTGTGCAAGACTAAATATTTCTTCATCATCCACTACCCCACCGTTAAAGACCACCTTATTCCTATGGTTCCATATTTCTGACACAATAACCACCCACAACCCTTTCCACGCTTTATTGACACTTTGCCTTGGTCCTAGAAGACAAAAACTCTGAAAGTGACTAAGGATACCTTCATGTCTGACAGACACATTTCCGATCTACCTCTCACACTAGTCCCAAATGCTCTGTACCACCCTACAGGGTACTGAATAGATGTTGGGTAGATTCAACACCATCGTTGCACAGTGGACAACACACATTCCCTACCTGTATTCCCCTTCTAGCAAGATTTACTTTAGTAGGAAGCCTATCAAGTAATAACCTCCAGGCACATATTATCGCTGATGACACTATTTTTAGACTCCATAATAGTCGAAAAACCTCCGGGGTATGCATTAAATCTTCTCTATTCAAAACACTATACCCAGATTTAACTGTATAGACTTTTTGATCGTTACCTTTCCACAACAATTTGTCCTAATCCTCTGTGGTCCAATGAACTTTTGAGACCATATCTAGCAACTGAACTTCTAATTGCTTTTCCCATTCAAATCTTTCCCTGCACCAATCTAGGTTCCAACTGTAACACCCGTCGCTCCTAATATGCCCTAAGTCAGCGAGGTCCCCAAGCTATCTTTGCATTGAGAAATTAAAAACAACCTTGGAAAAGTTTCTTTTAATACTTGGCCTTCCACCCATCTATCACCCCAAAATTTAACACTCCGCCCATCGCCTACCCGCCACTGAAGTCTACAATCGAACCAATTATCTTGAGCACCTTTACCACATATCCGACACAAATCCTTTGACCACGATGACTGGTTCCTCTGAATCAAAGCAGCATCCAGACTCCTCCAAGAACCGTATCTTGCGTCCAAGATATCTCTCCAAAGGCCCTTATCTGACAACATATACCTCCACTTCCACTTGGATAACAATGCGTCATTAAAACATTTGATATCATTCACTTCCAATCGTCCAGCATCAATTGGTCTACATATTGTCTTCCATTTCACCCATGCAATCTTTCTTCCTTCATAACCCCACCCCCAAAGAAACTTAGCCTGAATGCTTCTGATCTGATTACATACATCTATTGGCACCTTAAAAAATGACAGATAAAATAATGGTAAAGAGCTCAGAACTGACTTAATAAGACATAACCGACCTGTCATAGATAGCAGTCTTCCCTTCCATGTAGCCAATCTAGATCTAATTTTATCAACAATAGGATTCCAAAACTCCATTCTCCTAGGATTACCACCAATAACCATACCTAGATATTTAAATGGTAAATCCATCTGCCTATAATTTAAACACTTAGAAAACAAAAATTTATCTAGTTGTGAAATACCCACTGACCCAACCTCACTCTTATGAAAATTATTCCTAAGATCAGACACCAACTCAAACGATCTTAATATTGCTTTGACTACCAACATATATGAAACGAAGGTTCATAGAAGAATAATGTATCATCCGCAAATTGCAACAAGTCTACCTGCACTCTTAGTGAACCCACCTCCACACCCTTAAAAAAGCTTGCTCTTCTAGCTTCCCTCACAAGCCCACTAAGCCCTTCAGCAACTACGAGAAAGAGAAAAGGCGCCAACAGATCGCCTTGCCTAAGTCCCCTCTTCGGTTTAAATTCCTCCATAGGACTACCATTGACTAATATCGATACTGTCGCCGATTCCATGCAGACTTTGATCCATTTTATCCAAATACTATTAAATCCTAGTCTCTCCAACATATAGTATAAAAACCCCCAATCAACCGAATCATAAGCTTTTTCAAAATAATTTTTACAAATACGCAGCTCTTCTTTTCCTTCTTAAGGTAATCCACCGTCTCATAACAACCAAAATGCTGTCCAACATATCCCTCTCACCGAGGAATGCAGATTGATTTACATTTATAACACTAGGTAGTACTTTCTTAAGCATATTCGCCAGGATCATAGATAAGATTTTGTACACACCACCTATAAGGGAGATAGGTCTAAAGTCATTTAGATTAGACGGATTAACCTTCTTAGGGACCAAAGTTATAAATGAAGCATTACACCCTCTCGGAATAAATCTTGTGCTCTGAAAACTATGTAAAGCCCTGACTATATCCACTGCAAGAAAAAGGTTGTTTAGAGACCAATTTTTAGCTACCAAATGAAATGGTTACTAATTGTGACCAAAATAGTCACTAAATTAGATTTTAGTTGCTAAATAACTAAAAAATAAAAGTAATGATTGAATTTAGTGACCAATTAAGTCAAATAATTGGTATCTAACATTAGCTACCAAGGTTTTAGTGACCTATGCAATTAGATTCTAAATTAGTCTCTAACTTAATTAGATACCAATTTAGAATCTAATGGCATAGGTCACTAAAACCTTGGTATCTAATGTTAGATACCAATTATTTGACTTAATTGGTCACTAAATTCAATCATTACTTCTATTTTGTAATTATCTAGCAACCAAAATTTAATTTGATAACTATTTTGGTCACAATTAGCAACCATTTCATTTGGTAGCTAAATATTGGTCTCTAAATAGCCATTTTTTGTAGTGCTCCTTACCAATTATATCCCAATTCTTTTTAATAAAGAAGAAATTAAACCCATCTGGCCCATGACTCTTCGAGCTTCCGCATTGGCCTACAACTTCTAAAACTTCCAACTCTGTTATCTTATTACATAACAAATCATTATCAGTCTCTGAAATATTCTTGAAATTTACACCATCCAAATTAATCTTACCCCCTAAACTAACACCAATTCTACTATCAAAATACCGCTTCACCTAGCATTTGACTCTAGACACTTCTTCGCACCAGACGCCATCAATACTTAATCCCACTAGATCATTCTTAGTCCTCCTCCACCTAAGTCTAGAATGATAGAATCTAGAATTTGTATCCCCACATCTCAACCAATCAACTCTTGCCTTCTGTTTAAGCATAACAACTTCCTTTTCTTCCATACTTCTCAGTTGACTTAATAGGTCCACCCTCTTAACTCTCATATCCTCTTGTAATGAGTCTTCATATCACTCTGGTCTAATACCTCTAACTCTGCAAGCAACTGTCTTTTCCTACTCTTAGTGTTACTATCAACTTCCTTATACCAGTGCTTGATTTCTAATTTCAACCTTTTAAACTTTTCCTTAACACTTTCCAAACTATTACCACTTGAGATAGGTACCTCTCATGTTTTTGAAACCACCTCTTTGATTCCTTTTAATTGTTGGCACACATTGAATGTTCTAAAAGGTTTTGGGCCCCAGTCAATAGTACTACTTTTAACCACAACTGCACAATGATCAGACACCTGTCTACTCAACATATATTGCTTAGATCTCGGCCAAACCCTAAACCCTAAACCCTAAACCCTAAACCCTAAACCCATCAACCACTCATCTGACCCAAGAGCTCTATCTAGTCTACTCCTAGCCGTTCCATTGGGTCTGTACCATGGATACTTCCTCCCCACTACAGGGATGTCCTTCAATGCGCACCTGTCAATAAAGTCACAAAATCTAGCTATTTCACTGTTTATCACCGCTCCACTATTAATCCCTTTCCTTTCAGATGCACACCTGACCGAATTAAAATCACCAATAATACATCTTACTAAGCAATTTACATTAGCCAACACATTTTCAATTTCTCTCCACAATAACCATTTCTCATTATTAGAACAAAGAGCATAAACATTCAAAACAACAACATTCACGCATGATAGTTTTACTTCGAGAATTTTAGCATGGGCCCTTTGTCCACACTATGCCCACGCATATACGTGGGTTTTTGGTACTTTGCGTGGGTTTTTGGACCACACTATTTTGTTGTTTTTTTGTAGTGTACTTTATTCTCTTCTTATTGTCTATTTCATGACCTTGTCATGAGAAAGACAATTTTATTTTCCTAGAAACATAGTGGGTTGTATCTATTGGAATTCAAGGGCACAAATAAAACAAAGGTCATAAGCCTACAAACAATTTTATTACTAACAACTCATTTTCAATGGGAATTACATTAGTTCGGTGTGAAAAAATGTATGGAAATCTAGAAGAAAAAGTATGCTTGGAGATTCCTCTCAGATTTGAAACTCATGGTGGAAGGAATAAGGTATGCCTCCTAAAGTATGGTCTTAATGAATTTCCCAAAGCATAGTTTGGAAGATTTTCAAAAGCAATGGTTTCGATATAAGCAAAGCTAAGAAATAATAGTTTATTCATAAAACACTCTCTTACAGGTAAACTTATACTATTGTTGGTCAACATAGATGCATGATTATTACAGGAGATGATAAAACAAAAAAAATTCATTTTTTAAAGAAAAATTAGCAAACCAATTTCAAATGAAAGACATGAAAGAACTTAAGTATTTCCGTGGAATAGAAGTTGCTTTCTCAAAAATGCAAATTTTAACCTCCCAAATAAAATAAGTACTTGATCTCCTTAAAAAAAATAGGTAAGTTGGGATATAGAACCTCAATAGTCCCTGTTGAATAGAATGACAAATTGGAAACGAAGAGAGCTCTCTTCTAGAAAAACTCCAATATCATATACTAGTAGAAAAATTATTTATTTATCAGACATGAGATTAAACATTGTCTATGCATTAGTGTGGTAAGTCAGTTTATGCATGACCAAGAAAGACACACATACAAGTAGTTGATAAAATTCTTCAATACTTGAAGTCAAACCTAAGAAAGAGGTTATTCTTCAAGAAAGGAGAAAATTTGACCTTGAAGATATATAGTGATACATACTATGCAGATTCTGTTATTGATAGAAAATACAGGGTATACAGATTCTGTTATTGATAGAAAATACAGGGTATTGTATGTTTCTTGGAAAAAATCTAGTCTCTTTGAGAAGAAAAATCAGAATAAAGTATTTCGCTCTACTGCAAAAGTTGAATTTCAAGTCCTTATTCAGTGTAGGTGAAGGATTCTGGATGAAGATGATACTTGATGACTTTAAAATTAAGGTTGACATCCTTATACAATTGTATTACAATAACACTTCAAACGTGAACATTAATCTAATCTAATAATAAAACTAAACATATTGAAATTAACCGACATCTCATCAAATATAATCTTAATACAGACCTAATGACTACAACTCATGTTCCTGCAGGATTTCAAATAAGGGCTTCCTTTAAGATAGATTGGAAATCATTGATATTTATTTATCAACTTGAAAGAGGTGTTGCAAATAAAACATTATTAAAATAAAAAATATTCTTAATATTTCCATACTAATCAGAAAAAAAGACTTTTAAAGTTTTTCTATTTATTTCAATATTAATTTTTTTTCAAATATTTTGGTTATGGAGATTATGAGAATTGCAACCAATGCAATTCACATCAATAAAATAATTCTTTATCTTTTGAAGTGAAGCAATAAGAAGTTGTGAAATTATACTGAACATACCTTTGTGATGGGTGCTGTTTACAAGTACGTAAAACTTGTAGCCCCCACTTGCAAAATTAGTACCTTTCGTCGAGTTCCAGTGAAAGAATACGCAACCAGTTTCATCATCATAATAGTGTTTGAATCCAACACAACTACAGTTTCTCCAGCACATATCCCCGACAATCACTTGGGCCATAACTCGAATTCGCTAGATCGGTTCTCATGTCATCATTTGGGTACCCTTCCCTGCTTTCAAACACATCACCACGATGCCTGCAGAAGGGTATCTCCTCCCATTGTTGGCACCCTTCATCAGTCTTGCAGCCATAACACAGATCAGCCCTCGCAACATCATCATCTCCATTCCGATTTATCAGCTGCCCAGTTTCTAAAGGCACCCATCTTGTAAGTTCTTCATTTGAACTTGTGATTGTGAAGTAGCTTTCATTTTCGTTTGAGACAACCATGTAATGTGTTTTGTGCATGAACCCACCTTTTCCCAGGTCCCCACTTGCCCAACACACTTTTCCTTTTCGCTTGATGATCAATTCCCTTCTAAGGGGTTCCCATTCAAGTTCAAACGCCCCAGGATTTGGGTTTGGAGAACTCAACCACGAAACTAGTGACCATTTACGACCAGTTTTGAGATTGACACCTAACTTCATCCCAGGGAGCAAACTATCAGTAGGGTGATCAAAACTTTGCCACAGCGTAGTATTTGTTCCATTGGGGTGAAGTTGTTGCAGCACAAAGTTGCCTGTGTCCAACAAAATGGCCTCAGTGTTTTCGTAAGGTTGTGGTGAAGAGTAAAGGATGATGGGTTCAATATCTTTGGATTCTATTTTCAGTACACCAGAGTGGTTTAGCGACAGAACTGCAGAATCCTTGTCCGCAGGTTGATTTCTGTTACCAATCCACATTACCCAATTCTATTCTTTGGGGCCAAGTATGACCAAGTAGGTGCCGGTATTAATTTGTCCAAACTCAATGCGATAATAACCGTTTTCAGAACATACCGGATTTGTGGAAATCAGTTCTTCTCCGGGCTTCAAACTGTGCTTTTCAGAGGTAACGTGAATACAAGTAGTCCACCACGAGAAGCTCAAAGCAAGCAGAAAATACTGTTTACAACTGACCATCTTGCCATCTTCCAATACTCAAAGTTTAGACTGCAAGATGTACTATCCCTGGATGAAGGAAGGGACCATAGTTTATCATTTAGGAGTAACGAGTGGTGCACGTTAACTAGCTTCAATTCCAAATTCATTCTGTAACTCTTTCAGGGTAGATTCAGAAAATGCTAAGAGTATTAGAATTTTTTTATTTTTTTTAACGGTAAAAAATAAAATTAATTAAAGAAAACATTTATGAGTGTTCCAATCCTATTAAAAAATATAACTGATCTTACATCTAATCAATCCTATAATATAATTAACAGAAAAAATAATGACATAGTCCAGAATTTGCATAACAATACACAACACAACAAAATATATATCAACATAAAAAATAATAACAGTATACAACCCAAATAAAATTTGTTCATATACTAAATAACACATTACTTTCTTGCCTCTTAAATCTCCTTCTCTAAACAATCATGTAAGAATATTAGATAATATTTGTTTTTTTAACCTAGCCCAACTCTAACCGTTTCACTAAAAGTGTTAGGAAACTTGAGGGGTTTATTTTATCAATTTCATACCACTTTCAACATAATATATTAAGATATTGAAAATTTAGATTTGTAGGTTTTTTTTATTATATATTATTTGTACGATTTAAATTCACATTTAAATATATAGCAAGAAAATTATTTTACTCTTAAATTAATAAAAAAACTTAAAAAATTATGATAATAATTTATATTTAATGAACAGAGATTGGTCTCTGACAAAGAAATATTTATAAACTTTTAAACTTAATTTATTACTCAAATTCAAATTGTCACGGTGTATTAGTTAAAATTTCAATTTTCTTAAAATCTATCCTAAATTTACTTCAAACGATTTCAGTTTTCTTCTGGTAAAAAGGACAATTGACCATATTGTAATAATGAAAGTTTCAGACTGGATGTAATATCGTGAATGTGGGAAGTGACCGTCGTTTATCATTTAGTAGGACATTCGGTAATTCCTTCCTTATGTTTTAGGGTAGATTCAGAATATAAAAGAGGATTAGGTAATACTTACTAAGAATAGAAAACTCCATCTTGACACTGCATCAACATTCATTATTTTTTCTATAGTTCTTTTTCTTCAAATATTAGATTATAACAATTGTAAAATCTTTTAGATGTCATTTAGTATTTTAAGTATATCCTTTTATATTAATGACAAGAAATTATCTGCCACTAACACCAAGAGAGATAAAGAAACAAGCTCAAAGTACTGCTGCAAAATATCTATTACTGTCATAAAGTTTAATCTAAGACATTCAATTACTTAAAGAATAAAAAATATTTAAAATTAGATTGGATGGCTGATATAATTAATTAGACTTATATCAAAATTAATTCAACAATATATTTTTGTTATATTTAATTGTTAAAATTTCATAAAAAAGGTTTTCATAATACTTTTTTTTCGAAGTACATAGTTGAAAATTGAAACTTTGCTTTCAAAAACTATTTTAAAACATTATAACAAATCAAGGATTCTTTAAAATGAATTAAACAGTAAAATTTTACTTAAACTATTTCACTTGAAAAAATTATGTTGGCCAATAAATAAGAGAACATTTAGGATCTTGTTAAATAAGGAACTTGAAATAAATATATAAGACATAAACTCTTAGGCAATGAAAATGACATTATCCTGTATCACCTTGATAATTTAAAAAAAAAATATAAATGTATCAATCCTATTCAATCATTGACATATGAATAGATTGAAACAAAGATTTTTTTTATAGAAATCAAAATGAGGAATAAATCGTTGGTGTTATCGCACAGGACCGGTTGACTCTAGCAACAATAATATCTTCTTGTACCGTTTCCTTATCTGCTCCTTAGTGTACTGAATGCTCTGAATTCCACCGTCCCGGAAGGGGGGTCCTGCAGGCACTCCGACGCTCAAGTCAATTTAGGGTTAGAGTGTGCAGGGGTATAGATCAGAATTTAGAAGTACCTGGCTTGAGATGATTGAGCCTGTATTTATAGGTGTAATAGTGGGCTCAATGAATCTGGGCCCATTCTCTTCTGCTATATGATTTTGTAACAAACATTAATTACAGGATATTTAGTTACGATTCGTGCTTACCTGCAATATTCCTGTTTCTGACATAACAGACATTAATTACAAGATATTCAGTTACGATTTGTGCTTACCTGCAATATTCCTGTTTCTGACATAACAGACATTAATTACAGGATATTCAGTTACGATTTGTGCTTACCTGCAATATTCCTGTTTCTGACACACCCCCACGTGTTTGTGCATGTGCTCATCACAAAATGGTTATTTGGGGCTATTAACTCGATGGTGGGTCCCGACCGAGGACGTATTTCGGTCGGCCGTATAGTACATAGGCCCTCCAGTCCTTGAGGGCACAAAAGTGGCCAAAAAGCATTGAAGGTGACCGGCCGATCAAACTTTCAAATGTGTCAGTGGGGCAGACCGAGAGCGATTATAACGCTGCATTTGCTCTCACTATAGCTTCGCGCCTCTCGGGTTCCGTGCGTGAAGTGATGGGTGCATGGATCTGAGCCGTTGGGAGGAGATAAATCCGACGATGTAGGTGCGGCCACGTCACCTCAAGTTTTGGCTATAAATAGCCCTTGGATACAGGCATTTGTTGTCGTTTTTGTTTCTTAAGCCGAGTAGCTTCGTCAAGTCTTCGGTCGTCTATGGCCATCCTTTGAGGTAACCATGGCTTCCTACTCTTTGCATTCTTATTTCGTTTCTGCTTCTTCGAGTAGTCGGTCTTCCTCGCATGACCGTAGGAACATAGCCGAGCAGGGGGTCGGCCGTATTGGGGAATCGTTGGGTAGCACCTCCGATGAGGGTAGTTCTTCTGCTGGTAGAGATGAGGGGGCGAGAATTGAGGAACTTGTGGTAGAGAATAGGGGGTAGAGTCTCCGACCCCCAGTAACAACGTGGAGGATGCTAACGAAGTTAGCCCTTCCAACGATGACTGGGTGGTCCAGGATGTCCGGACCGCGTATTCCAAATACCTCACCACTGCCGCCTTTAGGGACTTAGTCGACGTCCAGGACATTGTAGAGTCGTCCGTCCCAGACCATGCATTTTCTCTGCACAGATGCCTGACTGCCGATCAGGTATTTGACGGTCGGGGCTTTTACCCTGCAGACTTCTTTTTCATGTATGCGCGGGTGATGAAGGATTCTTGCCTTGTCATCCCGTTTGATGATTTTTGCACAGACGTCCTCCGTTACCTAAATGTCGCTCCCACCCAGTTGCATCCTAACGGCTGGGCATACGTTAGGGCGTTTCAGTTTGTCTGCACTGCCTTAGGCCTTATTCCTACTATTCCTTTATTCTTTACCCATTACCAGAGCTGGCCGGGAAAAAAGGTAGGTTGGTTGTCCCTTATTAGCTAGGCGCGCAACTGTCTGTTTAAGCCCTTCTCGTCCTCCTATAAAAACATTAAAGATACATTCATTAAAATTACCTTTGGGGAGGTCGGTCGGGAATATATATTTGACGGGGAGGAGCCTAAGTTTCCCTTGTATTGGACCAGATCCCCTGCTCGTGCCACATTTTGGCCACAGTCGGGATTATCGACAGAGGATAGCTCTGCACTTTCTGTGCTTGACTCCCTTCCGAGGGGTATTCCCGCCCGAGATATCCTCAACACCTATTGGTGTGAAGATCCGGCGAGCGCCGTATTCTGTACGTTTTATATTTCTGTCTGACTCGCACTTTAATGATTACTAACCGCATGATTTTCTTGCAGACATACTTGCTTCCCGGACTCCCGCCATGAACTAGGTATTTAAAGACTTAATGTCCTCTGGACCGGTTGGGGAGAGCAAGTCGCCGGCCAAAGACAAAGGGAAATCTGTTCCCCAAACACTTGCGTCTCAGAAGGCAGAACCTTTGGCCGTAGTGTCTCCTCCTACCGGCCAGCCTGGGCTGTCAGAAAAAAGAAAATCCCAACGCAGCTCTAACCGATCATCCTTCCAGCGGTCACCCAAACGCCTCAAGGAGGGGGCCGCTGATCAAGGGAAGGCCACCACTTGCCATTTTTTGAACAAAAAGATTATGGTGGCCGACCGCGTAGTCATCGGGTTGAATGACTACGAAAAGAATCAATTTCCTCCCACCACCCCCAAAGAGCTTAGGGATCCTCTGCTAGAAGTAAATGCTCGGGCGCTTCTGTTGAGCCAGGTGGCGGAAGAGGAATTGCTAAAGGACGACTCCGTGGCCATGGAGAGTTTGAAGAACCAGCTGACCGAAGCCTCCTCCTCCCTGATAGGCGCCCAGGCGGACAACGAGCGGGCAAAAGGCGAAATTCTGAGCCTAAGGAAGCTGGTAGAAGACCTAGGAGGGGAGAACCGAACGCTGAAGGAGCAATGTTGGTCGGTCGAGGAGAAGGAGAGGGCCGCTGCCGACCGGGTGGAACATCTGAGCCTAGATATCGCGGATCTGACCGACAAAGTGACCAAACTTACCCTGGACCTGGAGGAACAACGCCTACAACGGAAAAAAGCTGAGGACAACCTAGTTGAGTTCAAAGGTTTCGTCCTTGAACAACACGACTTGGGCTTTATGCGGGCCGTGAGGCAAGCGGCCTTCTTCTACTAGGTTCCAACTAATGAGGGTAAGTTTGACAACTGCAAGGATATCTACCGGCGCGAGCTGGTGTCGGCAATGGACGTGTCAGATGAGGAGGAAGAGGACGATGAGGGTGGTGGGTGCGCAGCTGTTGAAGGGGATCAGCCGGCCCCCGAAGTAATACTGTCAGATTAGTTTCTTGTAAAATTCTTAATGGCTTATATTCAGCTAGTTTATCCTTTCTGCCATACTTGTGTATAACAATGACCTTACCGGTCGACTTTTGAAATTAATGACTACTTGGCTTCTATATGATCTGTGTATCACCGACTAGTAAGTAATTAACGCTCAGTCGCGCATAAGAATCTGATAATTAAACAATTTTAACTTAGAAAGATTTAAGTTCTAAGCCCGAAACACGAGTCGTTTATTGGTCGGTATAATAGCGCGAGTGGTCTCATGGTAAGCCAAGAGCACCTATAAGTGGGCCACCTTTCGATCGGTCATTTTGATCGCGAATGATCTCATGGTAAGCCAAAAGTACCTTAAGTTGGGCCACTATTCGGTCGGCCATGCTGATTGCAAATAGAGGTCTCATGGTAAGCCAATAGTACCTTAAGTTGGGCCACCGTTCGGTCGGTCATGCTGATCGCGAACGGAGGTTTCATGGTAAGCCAAGATCACCTTTAAGTAGGCAACCTTTCGATCGGCCATGCTGATCGCGAATGGAGGTCTCATGGTAAGCCAAGAGTACCTTTAAGTGGGTCACCTTTCAGTCGGTCATGCTGATCGCGAACGGAGGTCTCATGGTAAGCTAAGAGCACCTTTAAGTGGGCCACCTTTCGGTCGGCCATGCTGATCGCGAATAGAGGTCTCATGGTAAGCCAAGACCACCTTTAAGTGGGAAACCTTTCGGTCGGCCATACTGATCGCGAACGGAGGTCTCATGTTAAGCCAAGAGTACCTTTAAGTGGGCCACCTTTCGGTCGGCCATGCTGATCGCGAATGGAGGTCTCATGGTAAGCCAAGAGCACCTTTAAGTGGGCCACCTTTCGGTCAGCCATGCTGATCGCGAATGGAGGTCTCATGGTAAGCCAAGAGTACCTTTAAGTAGGCCACCTTTCGGTCGGCCATGCTGATCGCGAATGGAGGTCTCATGGTAAGCCAAGAGTACCTTAAGTTGGGTCACCTTTCGGTCGGTTACTCGTGGAATGTAAAGGAGAATTGTAATTCTTTATTGCATGCGGTTCCTCATTAAAACCTCCTTGGCCAAAACCCTCCTTAGGAAAAAATGCCATAGGTAGGAAAGAGTACACCATTGAAAAAGTCAACCAATACAAACAAGTTTGAATAAATAAAATAAAATCAACTCGTGACTTTAACTAAAATAAAACTTGAGATGGTCTGCATTCCAGGTGTTGGGAATTTGCTCCCCATCCAGTTGCTCCAGCTTAACCGCCCCTTTGCCTAACACCTGGCCGACTCTGTATGGGCCTTCCCAGTTGGCCGCGAACTTACCATCCGTCTGATTCTTCCTAGTGTCACCATTCATTCTCCAAACGAGATCCTCTTGCTGAAAGCTCCTCGGATTTACCTTAGCGTTATATCTGCGTGCCGCCCTTTGTTTGCATACTGCTTCTTTTATCCTTGCTTTCTCTCTAAGCTCATCGAGGAGATCCAAGTCGGTTTTCATGCAATCATTATTCAACGACAGATCCTTTAGTTGTCGCCTTATCGTGGCCTCTCCTATCTCGACCTGCAACATAGCGTCCGTCCCGTAGGTGAGGTTATATGGGGATTCCCCCGTAGACGTCTACGGTTTGCAGCGGTACGCCCACAAGACCTCGAGCAACTCATCTACCCATTTTCCTTTTGTAGCTCCTAGCCTTTTCTTCAACTGAGATAAGATTACCTTGTTGGCAACTTCCGCCTAACCATTCGTTTGTGGGTGCTCCACCGAACTGGTTATGTGCTTGACCCCCAGCTCGGTGAAGAAGGCTTCAAGCTTATGGTCCACGAACTGCCGACCGTTGTCAGTGATGAATGTGTGAGGGACGCCAAACCTGCAAATTATCTTCCACATGAAGCTTTGAACGTTGGCGGCCGACATCTTGGCCAGGGGTTCGACCTCTCTCCACTTTGTAAAATAGTCCATCGCCACAATTAAGAACCGCCGCTGCCCAGTCGCCGGTGGAAAAGGACTTAAGATTGGATGGCTGATATAATTAATTAGACTTATATCAAAATCAATTCAACAATATATTTTTGTTATATTTAATTGTTAAAATTTCATAAAAAAGGTTTTCATAATACTTGTTTTTCGTAGTACATAGTTGAGAATTGAAAATAACTTTGCTTTTAAAAACTATTTTAAAAAATTATAACAAATCAAGGATTCTTTAAAATGAATTAAACAGTGAAATTTTACTAAAACTATTGCACTTGAAAAAATTATGTTGGTCAATAAATGAGAGAACATTTGGGGTCTTGTTAAATAAGGAACTTGAAATAAATATATAAGACATAAACTCTTAGGCAACAAAAATGACATTATCCTGTATTACCTTGATAATTTAAAAAAAATATATATATAAATGTATCAATCCTATTCAATCATTGACATATGAATAGATTGAAACAAAGATTTTTTTTATAAGAATCAAAATGAGGAATAAATCGTTGGTGTTATCGCACAGGAACGGTTGGCTCTAGCAACAACAATATCTTCTCGTACCGTTTCCTTATCTGCTCCTTAGTGTGCCGAATGCTCTGAATTCCACTGTCCCGGGAGGGGGGTCCTGCAGGCACTCCGACGCTCAAGTCAATTTAGGGTTAGAGTGTGCAGGGGTATAGATCAGAGTTTAGAAGTACCTGGCTTGAGATGATTGAGCCTGTATTTATAGGTGTAATAGTGGGCTCAATGAATCTGGGCCCATTCTCTTCTGCTATATGATTTTGTAGCAAACATTAATTACAGGATATTCAGTTATGATTCGTGCTTACCTGCAATATTCATGTTTCTGACATAACAGACATTAATTACAGGATATTCAGTTACGATTTGTGCTTACCTACAATATTCCAGTTTCTGACATAGCAGACATTAATTACAAGATATTCAGTTACGATTTGTGCTTACCTGCAATATTCCTGTTTCTGACACACCCCCACGTGTTTGTGCACGTGCTCATCACCAAATGGTTATTTAGGCTATTAACTCGATGGTGGGTCCTGACCGAGGACGTATTTCGGTCGGCCCACAGTGCTCGGTCGGTCGTATAGTACAATTGGGATCAATAAAAAGAATCTGCATATGTGATAGAGGTAAAAATAAGAAAAATGTGTGACTGTCGCTAGGCATTTAATGTACAAGTCATCACTAAACATATATTAGTAAAAGGTAGGGACCAAAAGCAAAAATTAGAATTTTATTGAGAACTAATAAGTGTTAATTTTACTTGTTAATATGTCCTTAAGGTACTTATTTTCACTAGCTTTAAAAGGAATATTTGTAATAGCTCCCAACGTTAGACTTTATTATGATATTATATTGTATAAACAGTTACCAAGTTAATTAAAGAAGTTCAAATATACTTTTTGGGTGCATGCGAGAGAATCTAGAAGAAAGGCACAATATCCGGGCCAATTCGTGAGTGAGTCTCTGGTTCACTCAGTGAATGAAGGAAATTTAAGAAAAAAAACTTTCCAGCATTCCATCAACTTAAGAATTAATATATGTTCATTCAGGAGATTGTCTACTAAGAGAAGTTGGCGGTTCCTAAAATGGATATATAGTTAAAGTTCTGCAACTCCTATTTTATAATTGAAAGAAAGAAATGATAGGAATGAAATAAAACTTGAGAAGTAGAAGTTGTTAAGAAATAGATGATCTAAAACCATACCATGAGGCATTCGACTATCCTCAAGTTAAATTTTTTATGCCAAGAAATATAAAGAACTGAATTAATTATCTTTTATTAACATATATTTGTAACATATATAGGAGAGGTATTGTCCATTTTGGAGCTCGAAGCTTCGTCGTGATTTTGTCCTTAAAAGATGTCTCAGTGGGTTAAAGGAGGAAGGTGTATTTAAACTAACCTGGGCCTCGACTGATGAGCGATGTGAGAGTATATTAGGTATATCGAAACAAACTCCTTGTTAACACCCGATTTCATCTGGGTAAACATTATTTAAAATTAAAAAAATTAAGATATGTCTACATGAAAAATGAAAAATAATAATAATCAACATAAAAAATGAAGGAATAATAAAATAAAAAATATATACTTTATTAGTTTAGGTCTTTTATGAAAAAAAAAACAAATAAAAAGATGTTTGAATTTATTCATTGTTTTACAAAACATAAAAAATAATAACATAGTTAACAAAAACAGAAAAGACAAAATCAATAAAAAAAGAATAATAAAGAAAAGAAATGAAAAATAAAATAAATAAATAAATAAATAAATAAATAACATAAAAAATAAAAACAGAATAATAATTAAAAGGAAAATACATAAAAAGAAATTGAAACTGTTTTAAAATTGCTTCTTGATTTACATGTTCAATTCATCTTTAAAATAATAACAAAAAAAAAAGACACTGAGTCAATCCTCTAGACTACCTTCTTTTAATAATAAAATAATAAAAAATATAAAAAATAGTAATAATAGAAAAAGATTGTGAAATGGCTCCTCCCCACTTTCCACAATCCTATTTTCCCGTAAGCCACTTTTATGAACTGCCATGATTCATATTATAAATCACCTAATGATCACTTAGAGAAGGGGGAACAGAGAAATATTAAGAGCAAAATACAGAGAGACAAAAGAAAAAGAGAAAGGAGTACCTTTTTAAAGAAAGAGAGAAGTAGTTTTTTTAAGAGGTCAAGCTTTTGAAGAATCAAGTTTCAGGTATGATTTTAGAATTTAAAATTGACATGCATTTAAGATTTATGATTTTGTTGCTTGGTTCTCGTATGATAAGTGTGCTAACATAAAAAAAAAACACTTTCAACTCTTTTTTTTTATCCCACTTTAACGCCACTATGCATGTTCCGCCTTAATGCATTTGCACCATGGCTACTTCAAATCTCGCGTTCTCCATAACACCCTTCCTCTCTCATAACCACTCAAGAAATTCATGTTTACCCAAAAAAAGATCTACACCCAAAACCACTCCAAAATAGTCCCAAAACGACCTCTGCCGCCACCGCCGTTCTTCCCGTGCTGCCACCACCGCACCGTCCTGTGCCGTCGCTGTCGCGCCGCCTCTGCTCCTCCTTTGCCGCTGCCGCCGCCGTCACTTTGGGTTTATAGACCTAACAGGAGTTTGGAGTAAGGTGGTGGTGGCTTACGGTTGAGGTGATGATGACCTAAGGTTGTGGAGTTAGGACCTTCCTATTCGCACTCTCAAATTACCATAGCACCCTTATCTCAATAAACAAAATCATTGTTGGCTTTTTTGAGTCAGCCCAATATTTTCTAAATTTTTTTTATTTTTGTACCTCTATAGTTTAAGCTTATATTTTGCATGTTATTTTTAGTTTTTAATAAAAATAAAATTTTAATATAAAACTTTGGAAATAAAATAAAATTTTGAGATTATTATATTTTTTTAATAATAATATTAGATATTAAATGGCCGCACGTGTCATACGATATTTAATGTTGTTATTCTAAGGTTTTTTTAAATATTGGACGCACGCGTCATACGACATTTAATATAAAGACTTTGGAAATAAAATAAAATTTTGGGAATATTATATTTTTTAATAATAATATTAGATATCAAATGGCCACACATGTCGTACAATATTTAATGTTATTATTCTAAGGTTTTTTTTAAACATCAAATAGCCGTACGCGTCATGCGATATTTAATGTAAAACTTTGGAAATAAACTTTGGGGTTGTATATTCTAGATACTTTAAAATAAATATCTTTTTAAAATATGTAATTTTTTAAAATTAAAAAAAATTTAAAGTTTCAAAATTTAAAAATATTTCTTATACTAAAAAAAACAACATATATGAAAATTTCAAAATTTCAAAACAAACAACAAACAAATTTATCCAAAGAACTACGTAAGCCTGATTCTTCTTCATTTCTGATAGAGATACGTAGGAGCAAGGTCAAACCTTGTTGGGCCCTTTCCAAAAATAAAAAAAAAATATTTTTATTTGTTTTTATATTCATTTTTGTGGGAAAATAAATATTTTGAAAATTACACCCATTTTATTTATTTAATTAAAGATATTGTCTTAAGATTGACATTGTAGGGATGTTAATACCTTCCCCACATGTAACCGACTCCAGGACTCGAAATCCAGTTTTTCGCAGTCTTGCTTTATCAATTTTATGGTTTTTCTATAGTTTTTTCTAATAAACTATGGTGGCAACTCCTTTGTTTTAAAAATTAAAATAAATTATTTTTGTTCGCCGTCCCACAGACGGTGCCAATGTTCTGACCTCAAGTCCGTTGAGATGACATCATTAGAGTCAATTACCGCATCCAAGATATTGTCCGCTTTGGAGCTCGGAGCTCCGTCACGGTTTAGTCCTTAAAAGATACCTCGATGGATTAAGGGAAGAAGGTGTATTTAAACTGACCATGGCCTCGAATCCTAAGCAATGTGGAACTATATTAGGTATACCGGAACAGTAACAACAATAAAAACATATCTGAATATCTATATTTTTATCTAACGATAAGGAAAACCTAATCAACAACTATTCCTATCAATCATATTTACTAAAAAGTACAATATAATTTAAGTTAAATGGTTCCAACATGCTTCTCCTTTACATATAAAGAGTCTAATAAATTCATCAACAATTATATACACTTTCCATACAAAAAACTTATAAAAAATGAATTTGAGCACTTATATAAAAAAAAACAAACGCTAATATTTGTCACATATAATGTAAATTGTTTTCATGTTTATACACCACTTGTCCCGTAAAAGAAATGTAGCTTTCTATAAGAAGATGTGAATATAGTGAGCAAAACAAATAAAGTACTTTTTGCACAAAGTATACAACTTGAAAATTTAATCATTAGAATTATGAAGTTTAAGAATATATGGATACGATATTTATAGAAAGAAACTAATATCAATTACGTTATTTTGTGTCTATGACAAAATTAAATTGTCATCAATTTTGTTATTTTGTCTCTGTGACAAAATCAGATTATAATATTTTTGTTTGTTCTCTTTCCCATTAGCTAGACTTAGAAGGTACACTTGTATATATTTAGCTCTTTACTTTTGTTCATTCAATAAAAAAAACAGAGATAAAATTTTCATTCTCATATCTTTTGTTCATTTCGGTTCATCTTTCCGTTTCATAGTATGATATACATATAAATGCTATCAAAGCTCAGAAATCAAGTCATTGCCAATTACTCTGGAAGTGTTTTTCTCAATCAAAGTCATGTCTTAGATAATGTTCTGTATATTCCTAATTTCACTTTTAATCTTCTTTCATTAGTAAATTGATTGATAATTTATCGTGTGTGATTACATTTGACTGTACTGGTTGTCACATTCAAGACAAGAACTCTTTGAAAATGATTGGTTCAACTGAGATGCAATATAGACTTTATATACTCGGGGTCCTTCTTATAAAAAACTTCAAATCAAACATATCAAATCTTCACATATAACCAATATTGTTAATTTTACTGTAGTGATCTCGAAACCCTTTGGCGTTTTTGGATAGGAAATGCTTGGCATTTTCAGTCAGGGCATGCTTCAAACAAATCCATTGATGTTATCAAAAATAAATTTCTTTTTTGATAAATATTTGTGATGTTTGTCATTTTGCAAAGCAAAAAAGACTCCCCTTTCATCTCAGTGCATGTAAATCTAAAAAAATATTTTGATTTGATTCATGTTTATTTGTGAGGACCATACTCAATATCATCAATTCATGGTCATAAATATTTCTTGACCATAATTGATTATTGTTCAAGGTATACATGGGTTTTTCCTTTAAAACAAAAATTTGAAGTTGTGAAGACTATGGAAAATTTTGTTATTTTTATTCAAACACAATTTGAGACAATGATAAAAGTAATAGGAAGTGGTAATGGGACTGAATTTTTCATGACTAAATTTTTTTATCAACAAGTGTATAATACATCAAACTTCATGTGTCCATACTCCACAACGAAATAATATACTTAAAAGGAAATATGGTCATTTATTAAATGTAGCAAGAGCTCTCATGATACAATCTTATTTATCCAAAATTTATCGGTCGTATTCTATGATACATGTTATGCATATTATAAATATGCTTCCCACACCTATTTTAAATAATTTTTCTCTCTCATGAAATACTTTACAAAATTACAACAAATTTTAATCAATTAAAAGTGTTTGGATCTTTATGTTATGCTAATACTTTATCAATAAATAGAAATAAATTTGATCCAAGGTCATCAAAATGTGTTTCTATTATAAGGGGGAAAAAGGATATATTTTGTTAAATATTCCATCAAGAAAAATTTTTGTGTCTGGAGATGTTGTCTTCTATGAACACGTTTTTCCATATCAAAAGATTCAGGATACTGGAAATGAAACTGTCAGTCCAAGCATTCATGATCAAAGTCCTTTTACAGAAGATCAACCTATTTTGTGTTAGTCATCACAAGTCATTTTTGCACCCTGTGATAATGTTGAAAATAATAATAATAATGACCATGAATCAAAAGATCAACCTATTTTTGGTCAGCCATCGCAAGTCATTTTTACATCATATGATAATGTTAATAATGACCATAAATCATACATTCAGGTTCTAGAAGAATTTTATTCTCATAGAGACCAAAACATCAAAAAATCATGAAACAACACAGTCAATTCGAATGAGTATCAGAACAAAAAGACCACTTGAGTATCTAAAGGATTATCATTGTAATCTCTAGGTTTTCAATACATCTTCTAGAGTTAAATATCCTTTGAATTTTGTTTTGTCTTATAATAAATTATCATCTTCTTAAAAATCTTATTTCTCTTTCTTCACATTTTGAACTAAACACTTATTTTGAAACTGTGAAACATGACTATTGGAGAAAGGTTATGAATGTGAGATATTTTCTTTGGAGTCAAATTAAATATGGGACACTGTTCTTCTATCTAAGAACAAACCTTCAATAAGTTGCCAATGGGTATTCAATATAAAGTATAAGGCTGATGGGACTATTGAAGGGTATAAAGCAAGGTTAGTGGCGAAGGGATAGAAACAAATAGAAGGAATTGACTACTTTGAAACTTTTTCTCCAGAAGCAAAGATGACCATTATAAGTGCTTCTTTCTCTAGCTTCTTTATATACATCTGGGAATTGAAACAGTTAGACATAAATAATGTCTTCTTAGATGGAGAGTTGAAAGAAGATGTATGCATGGTTTCTCCTTCTGGATGGACTTATATTCAACTAGGACAAGTGTGTAAATTTAAAAAAAAAAAAAGGCTTTATAAGGCTTTAAGCAAGCTAGCAGAAAGTGGTTTGCTAAGTTGTCATCCTTTTTATTTTTGTGGGATATACTCAATTTATGAATAATCATTGCTTGTTCATTAATTATTCTAAAGGATCTTTTACATCATTATTGGTGTATGTGGATGATATAGTTTTGGCAGGAAATGATAAAGAAGAGATTGACTGAGTCAAAGAAGCTTTGAATAAGACATTTAAGATCAAGGATCTTAGTGATTTAAGATATTTTCTTGGTCTTGAAGTAGCAAGAAGTAAGAAAGGGATAATGATGAATCAAAGAAAATATGCATTGGAATTATTAACATATGCAAGTCTTTTAACCCGCAAACCCGCAACCACTCTTATTGACAATCTTATAAATTATCTCCTACTGGAAATGTGCCTTTCACAGATATTCAAGCCTATAGAAGGTCGATTGGAAGGCTTATGTATCTCACTAATAATCAACCTAACATAACGTTTTTGTTCAACAACTTTCTTAGTTTCTTGATAAGCCTACAATTGCTAATTATAATGCAACAATTAGAATTCCTAAATATATTAAATGAGCTCCAAGTCTTGACTTATTTTTCTCTTTCAACACTTTTGTCCATCTAAAAGCCTTTGTGACAGTGGTTGGGGCACCTACAGTAATTCAAGGCAATAAGTGACTGGTTTTAGTGTGTATCTTAGGAATTCCCTTATATCATGGAAATCAAAGAAGCAATGAACAATATAAAAGAGTTCTTGTGAAGTTAAATACAGGGCAATGACCATTGTGATATGTGAAATTCAATGCCTAGTTTATCTTTTTCAAGATTTAAAAGTCCTTTTGAGCAGCCATCTCTTTTATATTGTAACAATGACACAACAAGATACATTGCAACAAATCCATCTGCTTCCTGTTTCTACCACAGAGCAACTAGCTGACATTTATAACAAAAATTTTAGTCATCAATCTTTCAAGAATATTTGTTCAAGCTGGGTCTCATCAATATTTGTTCCCTAGCTTGTGGGTGGGGAGAGGGTTTAGAAGATATGGATATGAGACTTATAGAAGGAAACTAATATCAATTATGTTATTTTGTGTTTATGACAGAATCAAATTGTTATCAATTCTGTTATTTTGTCTGTATGACAAGATCAGAGTGTACTATTTTTGTTTGTTTTCTCTCTCTTTAGCTAGACCTAGAATGGGTATACTATATATTCAACTCTTTACTTTTGTTCTTAATAGAAAATACAAAAATAATATTTTCATTCTCATATATTTTGTTCATTTTGTTCATCCTTCCATTTAATAATATGATATACATATAATAATATGATGAAATATGTTGAGAGAAGATTAATCCAGCAACAGATGCATTTCAAGACGCTAAAACAATGAATGCAGCCTAGCCAAAACATTTGTCAAGTCTATCAAGTTTTATAATACTGTTTACAATCTTTGTATAAGTCTGCATACTATCTTTTATAGTGACAGTGACATGTATACTCTTCATTGTAAGAAGTCATCCACCTTGTTATAGAGTGCATTGTATGTACTCTCTTTAAGAGTTATTTTTCTAGAAAAATACTTTATTTTATAGTCAAAAGTGGCACCTAAAAATACTTGAACTTTTATAGCCACAATTGATTTATATACTTATTGTAATAAAATTATTTGTTAAGACACTAGATGGTCTAGAGTCAACTAGATGATCTAATACTCACCAAATGATCTCATGAAATGAAAGACTAGAAGTTTTGATGATAACAACAAATATTATAAGACAAATTAAGAAATATAACAAAGCTTACTTGCATGTAGAAAGTAAAGGTTTAACAACAATCAATATACAGTTCAATTTCATAGACGACCATGCAAAGATGAATGCATAAGATGATATCTTGATACACTAGACGAAACACAATAGATGAACCAACAATGCAGAGTCACATCAGACAGACCTATATATGACACATGCATGGTCATGCTAGAAGAATACGTTAGACATTACATGCATGTCAAAAGAGCATTAAATGATCTTATTAGTATTCATGATAGACGTAAATATTGAACGTATCCCATGAAGTGTTTTAATGTTCTTCATTTTCACGATAAATAAAAACTTAGTGTTTAAATTTATAATTAAATTTAAATCATTCTCGAAATTGAATTTTATTTAGATGTGATTTACTTCAACATTTAAAATCATACACCTTATAAAGTTTTCGAAAAGAGATTAACATTGAAATTTTTGAATTAGAAAGTTCTTATAATTTAAAAAGATAATATTTTAGATATATTCATGCGTTAAAAGTGATTGGCTTTGATTCACTTAGGTGTTTGAAAACATATTACTATTGTCAATAATATTTCTAAAGGACGTATAAAGATGAATAACGTGCAAAGGGTATCAAATCAAATGTTTTCTAATGAGACTTCAACTCGAGGATTATGAAGACATATTGCACGAGGAAAGATTAAGTACAGACATTAACATTCAAATTTACTATAGATAAAGAAAGAATTCAAAGTATTAGAAACATGACAAGGAAGCAATGAATATATTTTAAAGATATTGTTTCTTAATATAGTGTTTGATAGAAGAAGTAATGAAAACAGAAATGAAACTTAGGAAGAACATGATTAATAGATCATGTTTCAACGTTTAAAATTATTGCAAAAATGGAAAATTTTAAAATGGATTGAAAATTCAGAATATACATTGAAGATGTAATATTCATCAATGAAAAGATTGCATTCGAAGAAACTTTAATGGTCATCGTTCAAATGGTTACCTAAAGACTTTGAAGATGGAGAAAATAACACAACCAAATATGAAAAAATTCATAAAGCAAATAATACAATTTTACTTTGTTTGTCCATATTTACTCTTTGAAAGCAGTTAGAAAAAAGATAAGAGTAAACCATTATAATGTTTAATCATCTAATCATGACTATACTAATACTAATTAGCTAGTATTAAATAAAAAATAAATATTTATAATTATTTCGTAACTTATCATAACATATGCCCTTAAAAGTTAGAATAAATTAAATTAAATTAAATATTTCATAACATTTAACACAATAATATTTACTAAAAGCTAAATAATAAATTTGTAACCATCAATTATATGGCATTAAAATTGGATCTATGATAATAATATAACCGATTGATAGCTAGTACATGATAAGTGTTTTGGTTGAAAACTAACTTATACTGTTAATCACATTATCAATCATTTGGCTTGTTACACTAGTTCTGACACATTACTCTTTATATCATATCCAAAACATTTTTTTTCATATCATATCCAAAACTTTTTTTTTTCTTTTGCCTTCGGCGATATGTTGGTGTTTGTTTAGTGTTCTAAAAAAAAAACTAAAGTCCCACAGTATTCAATTTCCTATCAAAAAAAGTGGCACGACTTGCATGTGTTGAGATTAGAGTTTGAATTTTATTTTTTCTAAATTTTTTATACATGTTTTAATTTAAATTCTGTCCATTCCCCATTATGTATGTCAAGAAGGTTTAGGTCTTTTTCGTCATTTTGTTGTACTTTTTTCTATCTTTCATTAATACAAACCTTATCATATGTTACTTTAATTATCCTAAAGGAGGCTCGAGAGCAATATTAACCATATATGAGGAAAACATACTCTGCTTGTTCTTAGCCCGCCATACCTGCCATTTCCCAATACATATCATTCTTTTCTAATAATAAAAATAAAGAAAATAATTTTTCCAATGAAGTCATTAGAGCCTCTATCAATTTTGAATCGACTGAATTCCTACTTTTTCATGTCTGATTTTTAAATTTAAATGAATTGTATCTTTTATTTCCTTAAATAAAACTTTGTTTCAAGTTTTAGTGTTCATAAAAACAATCATAATTTATCTATAAAATATTAAAAATAGACAAAAATTTATATATAAAAATAATATTATATTCATATATAAAATTAAAATTAAATACAAATTTTTACATATAGATATAAATTTATATATATAAAATTAAGAGATCTTTTCATACATATTTATATCCAGATTCTTTCATATAAACTTTTACATAAAATTTTATATCCAATTTATATACGGATTATTTATTTTATTATTATTAGTATTAACATTGTTAATTTTATTATTAATATTAATATTTATTATAATTATTGTTAATATGATTATTAATATTATTATTATTATAAATATTGTTAATAATATGATTAATATTATTATTAATATTGATAATATTATTATTGTCATTATTATTATTAATATTGTCATTGTTGTTAATAATAATATTAATACTAATAATAATATTATAACTATTAATATTAATAATATTTTTAATATTATTATTATTAATTATAAAAGTCATAATAATGATAATAATAATAATAATAATAATAAGTAGTAAAGTTGAGTTGGTGTGGTAATAAATTCTATAAGTGATATGGAACTGAGTTTGATTTTTACTTATATAAGTTTAATTTTTTCATATGTTATTTTATTACTTTTATTCAATTTTCTCACTTTTATCAAGGGTCACTATAATTTTGAGTGTTGAATAATTGAGGTCTAAAATTAGATTTATTCTCGAAATTTACCATTTTTTTAAGATGACTTCACTAATATATTTATCTGAATCCAAATTATAAGTAGTTATTTTTGTAGTCTAACTTTAAAACACCACCATAAATATAAGAAGGGAATTGAAGCTGTGATGTAAATTACAATTTCCCTACAAAACTAATAAAATTGAAAGCGGTTATTTTGGGAAGAATTTAAGAAGTAAAGATAAGACTAAAGTAAAATAGATACAGAAGATACAAAGCATAGTTTTTCTTCAAAAGATATCATGGTTAATTGTGGGATCATGTAGCAGGTACAAGAGTTGTACAATCTCACTAAATGAGAAAAGAACAGTTGATGGTGGAGCACGAGCATATGAATCACGTGGAGATCCAATCCCAACACAAACGTTACAAAGGAATCAAACAGAAAAATTTAGTGGACAGAGACTGAAGATGAGAGTTAGCTTCAATAATTCCCACATGCATTCAATTTCTCAAAACTATAGGAGGGCCCAAAGGCACCTTTCTTCTTTCAAAATAGATGTGACATTGGAGCTAACACAATAATACATAGTCCCTTTTTCCCTAAATTTTACTCTATACACTCAAACAGATATCTACATCTATCTATGATATTACTGTACACCAATTCATCCATTCTTAAGTCCAATTAGGTGTTAATAAAAAAAAATAAACATTCGTAATATCAATTCCCAAAATAAGTTCACATAATATATCAAATTCATAAACTTTCATTTTTTTTTTCATCTCATTTTACTTTTAGGTAGAATTTTAAGTAGAAATGAAAATGATAGATCTAACATTTTTTACATAATTTAAACCGAATTTATAACTAGAGACCTGTAATTGCAATTTAGAAGAAAAAGTCCACTCACTTTAAATTTACAAAAAAACAAGGCATTCACACTAATTACAAATAAATAAAAGTAACTCTAAAACTAACAACAACACGTGAAAGCAACCCGCTAGAGAGTGGGGGAATCGTGTGAAAGAGAAGTTGTGTGGAGGAGAACTTGCGGCGGCCATGACGACGGATGGTGGCAACGAGTAGACACCCCCGAACCCAAACAGTGAAGACCTGAGACACTACGCGAAGACCCGACGATGCGGCAAGAAGACCCACCACGCCACACAAATCTCGACGGCAGCTCACTGGAAGACGACGGCGACACACTAGAAGACGACGACGATTGAAAAGTGTGACTTTCTTTCCAACTCGTTCACTCGATGACAAACTCGCGAGTTTGGCCGAGTTCACCAAGTGTACTTCCAATTCTACCTATTATACTTCAAAACGAGTTTACTAGTGACTCAACTCGGTCACGATAATGAAACCGTAAACTCGAACGAGTCTACGAGTGACCGCGAGTTTGATAACCTTAGTAGTTACACTAATTGGGAGGCTCCTCTTCATCTTAACTGTTGGGAAGTAGATACTTTCATCCTTCTCATCAATCCATCTGCATAGTACAAACCACTTATAGAATGAAATCATAAAGTGAATTTTATTTTTTTCTAGACAAGTTGTTACCTGTAAGTAGTAACAAGATATGGTGAAGGAAAATAGGGAGCTCTAGTCTTGAGAGTTCTATGCGAGGGCACAGTCTTCCTGGTGTGAAACAATCAAATGAATCAGAGGAACCAAATATAAATTTAGTTACTTCATAGATTTATGATACAATAAATAAAGTTGATGATATGTTCTCATTAATAAAGTAATTACATTAAGAGTAACCTTTTTCTACTCCACTCAAACAAATTGGTTATAACTGATCTGTCTCGCAAATAATAACTTTTTCTCACCAAGTTTTCACTGAACAAAAAGTAAGGAAGAATAAAGTGAGTATGGAGATTGGGAAAACAAAAGGGTCTGTAGCGGAAGCATTTAATTGGTGGTCCTAATTTCAGAGTCGTTCCATATGTAGCATCGCGAAAAACACAACAAACTTCCACATTCACATCCATGTTAGCCCCCACTTCAAACTCGTATACATAGTAATCCAAAGGAAAATATGAGTTGGTAGAATACTTCAAACACTTCTTTACACTAACACCAGTATGTAGGATCCATCAAATTTTTTGCGATTCCATTTATGTTCACCATACACATTGAACGCTTTCAAACATATCTATAATTTATGTCCAAAACTTACGAAGGACTTTCTATTTTAATTACTTTAATTGTTATCGAAGATTATTTAAAGAGAAATTTAGATTTGATCAATTTGAAAAACGAATTCATGTAGTGGAGAATGGCATATATGTCAACTCGTACATATAATTGATGGAGTCAAACAACATAAACAATAAAATTCACTATTATCAAAACAATATGCAAACACTTTGAATGCAATCAATCAATCCAATTAAAATCAATATGGAAATAGAAGAATAAACCAATACCAATAATTAACGTGAGAAAAATCTCTCAATAGAGATAAAAAAGCCCAGGAGCAATAAATACTCCAATAATACCAAAACAGGGATATAATGAGTTTTACAAAAACCACTCAAAGAGCATATCAATACAACTCTTCCTAATCCTCAAATGGTCACCAACAATGGCCCAAAATATTAACAAGTTAAAACTTATTAAGGAAGAGTTCAAGAATCTAGTCACCATAAAAATTATCACTATTCACGAATTTTCTGGAAACAAACTAAAGCTTCAATTTCAAATCCGACTGTCCAAAATGAAGTACTATGAGTGATCAGACTCTAATAAAAATTTTAGAGCAATTGGAGAAGATTTCACCGTTAGATTTTCAAAACAATCGAGACTGACGGTATAACAAAAACATTTTGTGGATAACAACTCTTCACAAAATTTTTGATGCTTCTACAATCCTCTAGTAGACAATCCCACTATTATGATTGAAGAAATATAAGCGAGGAATCTTCAAAATATATTGTAGAAAGTAGCTACAAATTGTGTTTGCTTCTCTCTCTTCTTCAAAGAGGCTGCTCACACACTTCTCTACGCACTCCACTACTCTCACGGTTGCACACCCTCAAGGTTAGCCTTTCACCCTAATTATAATATGGATGCATTATATTGGACATGTCATGTGTTATGGACACATCAAAACATAATGGGTTTCGACCTCATAAGGAGAGAACCAGCCCAACAATAATCTCCATTAACTAGTAGATCGATAAGATAAACCACAAGAATTTAAGCGGGTGTGAATCACACATTAAGTAAAAAGGAAGAAAAAGTTGTGCAAGATATAAAGAAAAATATAAGTATATATATAGATAGATAACAATTTAAAAAACCAAAAAGAAAAACCATGATGATATATGGTATAATGATATAATGAGTGAGAAAATGTACCAGTAATTCAGATAAAGCAAAGAGATAGTTACTGAGAGATTTGCCAGTCATGGTCATAGCCATCAGAAGAGTCACCTCCCCAAGGATCATCATCTCAATAATATTCTGACAAATATTTTCCAACATATTAGAAACAGTGTTGCTACCATGAATATCACTCACGACATATCCTCCACATAATTTCATTACTAAAAAAATGACATTTTACAATAGGATATAACGTCGATTAAAAGGCAGCCGTTGTAAACAAAAACACAATGACAATTTTGTAAATAAATGAGAACATATCACATCGGTAATTGATGTAATAGGGGTCATTCTATATCGGTTGCTACGTGCAGCAGATGTAGAAAATACCTAGAAAAATTGCACAATTCTTTTTTAAAAAAGACAATTAACCGTGCCACTTATTACATCGGTTGTTGCTCCAATCGATGTAATAAAGTGACTTTCTACATCGGTTGTGAGCTCCAACCGATGTAGAAAGTGGCGTTGTATGCTCCAAATTTTGATGCATATGTATTACATCAGTTGTTTTAAACAACCAATGTGATAGATATGTTTTTTAACCTAACATTTTCATTGCTCTTGCTATTTGTCTTTCTCTCGTGCTACTTGAGTCTCTATGGTTCTTTGTTTACTTTGTTTCGCATTTTCGAAAAGTGTGGTTTGTTTGTTTAACTTGTTTTTAATTGACATTGCAAGTCATTAAGGATGCCCTAACAACGATCTTACTTTATGCATGAACGTGACTGTCTGGTTCCATCTTTATCCCCTCGCAACTTCTCTTTGCAATATGATAACATTTTTGTAAAATTCATTAAAAATAGTTAGAATTTTTTTTTTTAACCGAAATTTTTCATCACCAACTTCTTTTAGGGTATATTTGATCGTAGAGTTCTTACATTGTATAAATTTACCATATATTTTGTGTTGTCAAAATTTAGGGCAAAAAAACATTAAATGTCCATAACTTTCGACAAAGAGCTCAAATTGAGATGCTCAAAAAAAGAAAGTTGCTTGAAATGGGGTAACAAATTTGGTAGGCAATTCCTGTTGTGGATTTTGGATCCAAAATTGCATCGTTTACTATTTGTTTTTAATTTTTTAGTATTTTTAAGCTTTTTTTTTCTATTTAACATATCTATACTTGTCAAAAAATTGTTAAAATTTCTGAGGTGTTTTCTTGTATGGATTAGAGATTTATCAACTCACGTTTTTTTAAATAATGATATTACATCGGTTGTGAGCAGCAACCAATGTAATATGGGGCTTTTGACATCGGTTGGGAGCAACAACTGATGTAATATCTCCTTTAACACCTTAATTCCATTATATTAAATGAGATACTACATCGATTGTGGGTCCCAGCCGATGTAGTATGTCCTCTTGAGCACTCTTAGGGAATACTTTGGATTGATATTTTATGTTGGTGATTTATCAATCGAGGAAGTATATGAAAATGATTTAGACCGAGTTCAAGAGGGGGGTGAATTGAACCTTTAAAAATTTTCGTAAACTTTTGGAAAGAATTTATGTAAAGAATGAAAGTTCTTTATTAACCCAACAATTACATGAATTCATGCCCAACACAAAAGTAATGAACCAAAATGCAGAATCAACCAATTACACCATTCATGCAGAAACCGTAATACGTAAAGATAAGCGCATGCAAGATAAAGGAAAGAGAGAGCAAGAACAACAAGATTTATACTGGCTCACTCTTCCTCAAGAGCTACGTCCAGTCTCTTTGCCCCTCAAGCAAAGAAATTCACTAAAGAACACAGTTCAACCAATAAAAATTTGTTGACTCTTTATTTCGGTAAGTATACCGAGTCAAAGTATTATAACATACAAAGTACGAGTGTCAAACCCACAAGGAACGGGATCAGTTTCGTGCTCTATTGAGCTATGTTAGCTTAAGAACACAATTCTGGAATTTTGATTGGTGAACAGAATGTGAACTAATTGTAAGAGTTGATAAAATCAAATCTGTAAAACAGAGGATGAAAGTTTTAGCTTGATAACAAATGCAGTAGATTATCTTGGGATTGAACTTCATTTATCTCACTTGTTGTATCCTTCACTATAACATTTTAACAATATAATCTATTACTCATTGTTTCTAAACAAATAAAAGCCATTCAAGCTTATTCCTCATTCCTTAAAATTCATAAGCTAGCTCGCTAGATGTCGTTTTCCCCAGCTATCGAGCAGCTTAACCAGCATTAAGAAAAGTTGTTCAACACAGTCATTATAATGGGATCCAATCTTGGTATCACATAGAAATGAGCATTTTCATTTAGGTATGGACCTTGAGACTACTTCCTAGTTAATCCCAAGATTCCAGTTCAAGAATCTATTGAATAAATTGAACCCACATTAAGTATAAAACGAAAACACCAACAATGAGTAAAAGTGTATCATCAAAATGGATAGTTTAAATACATTCAAGGTTGATAAACTACATTCAATCCCAAGAATGAGAAAATTAGCTACTCATGGTATCCATGAAGAAAATACACCATGGAAGGAATAAAGATCTCTGCAAAAATTGTTGCTACAGCCGCCAACAACCTTTTTCAGATAGATTTTCTTGCATTTATACCTTTGACCAAAATTAGGTTAGCGCGACAACATTCTATTAGTGAATTCTTGCTTAAGCAGGAGTTCGCGCCTATGCTTTTTCTCACTAATTATCCTCCTCTCTTTGAGTCATTCTTACATGAGCTTTTCCTGCTCGCCCAAGCACTTTGATTTTCAGCTCTTTTTTTCTTTCTGATCCCCCTTTTTTTCTTCCAAAACCTAATTTCTTCACAAAGTCTTGGCATTAGAATCAAATGACTTTAGTATTCATATTTTTAGTCTAAAAATCACAATAACCACTTATTCTTAGTATACTTAAGTTTAGAAATCACCCAAATATACAAAGAATTGTATCATAAAATTGCATTTATCAACTCCCCCCAACTTGGACTCTTGCTTGCCCTCAAGTAAGACAATTGTATTTCCGGAATTACCAAGAAGGTGTTCCTGAACCACTGTGATTATGCATTAAGTAATGAAAGTCTAATTTAGAAAAATTACAAGCTTCCAGGTTTTATGAAAATGAAATTGCTAATCCTATGGGTTGGTCAAAACAGAAAATGGTATAATCAAATCTTCCAGACAAGCAATCCTCCAAGAGATGACAAGGAAATTGAGGTTGTTCTTCTCAAGTGTTTCTCTGAAGTGTCCACGTTGTCACTAATCCAGAGTTGCTTTTCGTTTCTCCATCAATTGCTAACTTGATGAGTCATGAATCTCAAGGCCTTTTATCGGGTTGTAATGGGGTTGGGTTGCACAAAAAATTTGTTTTTTCTGGTAACAAAATGCATGTCCCAATCAGAGAGAGAACATGTGTATAATTTAACCCCCGTTTTTATGAACTTGTTCCTTTCTTCTCGGTTGCTACAAATTCTTACTCATACTTACATTTCTCTTCCAAATTCCTTACTTGATTAATGTCCTCTTGTTTTTTTGTTTTTTTTTTTTGTGGTGGATAATCCCCTAAAATAACACAGCCATTGTTTCATTAACTTTTTATTTTTCAACCAAATTGTGCTTCCATTGTCTCACTATCATATTTCCCACTAAGGTGATCAACTTGTACCTGTGCTCTCTTCCATTGGTCATGCCACGAGGTAGAACTGTTAAAACAGGGGTTAGGTTACAAGAAGAAAATACATGCTCAACTAGGTTTCAAAGAAAAGGTTATTTCATGCATAGGTCAGTTGTTTGGCTGTAGGGCTCAACTAGATTCCTACACAAACGTGCCTCAATCATTTTCAAACTTCATCCAGAAAGTAAACATCCCAAAAAAACTCAAGCAACAAAGAACATTAAGCAACTTAAGGAACCAACCTCACACTTTTCCCACCTTAAGCACCCTTGCAGTATATGAGCATTAACTCTATAACTATCAGTCATTGTTGCGATCATTCGCCTGTCAAAACCTTCATGCATTCATTTTCATCATTGATTCAACCACATGATTGATCAACAATCAATTTTTTTTTTCTGTACTCTTATAAATCTAGACTCATTCAATATTGTTCATGCTTAATCACAACTTGACACTTTTTTTTTCTAACAAGGATTCACACAGTGACTCAAATCACATTCAAGAAATAACAGGGACGGACGATTGTTGTCGCTCCTCCCTTTGAAGGAAAATTCACAGTCAACGACAAAGTGTTACCAATGCAAATTGCTTCACAAAACTCACGATAAGTAGGGCCAAGACCATTTAGGGCTACAAAGAGAAGACCAAGGTCATCAACAAAATTATAATAACTGCAAGTTCATTAGCTACGAAGCGAATAGAGAAAAAATAGTCATAGACATTAGAGTCATCTTTGGTAATGGAGGAAAGACGCTCTTTAAGAGACATGGTTTGTGTGCGAGACCGATTAGCATAAACATTGGTCAATCTCGACATTGCATTAGTCGAGGAGGTAGCAGAGGACATCATAGTCTATGCCTCATGACCATAAGTACCAAAGAGAGCCAGAAGCACATAATTATTCTGACACTTCCAGGCAAAAAAAAGTAAGATTTTTAACATCTGCCTCACTAGTTCCAATTGTTGCTAGAGAACATGGAAGGGTGCCCAAAACATTGTCGAGTACATTATTTGCAGTCTACAATAGAATACCTTGCTTGTACCAAGAGGGTAATTTGAGAAAGATAATTTAATGGATAGTTCAGTTGCTCTGACAAGTTCCACGATATAGTAAGTGAAAGGAATAGTGATGACCATTGATAGACATAAATTACTAGTTAAGCTTGTAGCTCTGAAACTATAAAGAGAAATATTATTTTTATATATTGAGCATATATACTCGTAAAAATATGTACCAATATACATACATATATATATATATATATATATATATATATATATATATATATATATATATATATATATATATATATATATATGAATTACAAAAGGATTTATTCCTGAATAATTGTAACAAAAAGATATGTACATGATGACAAATAATTATGGGACAACATAAGTTATAATACAGGGATAACATAAGTTATAATTAAGGGTGCATTATGATGCATGCACATGATTTGGGGCTGATTGTTTCCAATGAATGGACAGAAAGTCTATAAAAGGGACAAATAAAAATTAATAGAAAACTTATACTATCTTAAAAATATAATGAATGTTTCTTAACTAGTAATACTTAAGTCAATATGTAGTTTCTTTTTCTAATTAGTACATAACTCACTCAGGTTATTCTATTTCCAACGAAGTAGTAATTTCTAGTATAGAACCAGTACACAACTCAGAAGAAGATAAATTCTCGTTAAACATCTCTGTTTGAACATAGAATGCTGGTTTTTTAGGTGAAGACACTATTTCACTCTTGTTTGTCAACATTGATATAACCTCAGACATTGTAGATCGATCATTTGGAATTTGATCAACGCATAGCAAACCAACATGAATACACCTCTGCACTTCATCATAATCAAATGACTTGTTCAATGATGGATCCACTGATTGAAACCACTTGTCATCTTTCCATAATTCCCATACCTGTAAGTATATATTTTAGTCAAATTAGACAAAAAAAATATTATATCAAAAAACAAACTCGCCAAAGCTAACATTCCATACATGTCCAATCAAATTTATTGGGCGGTCATCATCATAAAAGCTAGTGTTTTTTCTTCCACTAACAGTTTCAAGCAATAAGACTCCAAAGCTGTACACATCAGACTTTGTAGAAAAAACTCCTTCCATAGCATATTCTGGAGACATGTAACCACTACAAAAAATATTAAATGAGAAATAAATTTCATTTATACATTGATATAAGATGAATGTAAAAGTTTAGCAAGCTTACTATGTCCCAACAACCCTGTTTGTATTTGATATTGAGTCTTGTTGGGTAAATATTCTAGCCATTCCAAAATCTGAAATTTTTGGATTCATATTTTCATCAAGAAGTATGTTACTAGCTTTCAAGTCTCTGTGAATGACTTTGAGTCTCGAGTATTTGTGAAGATACAATAATCCCTGAGCAATTCCATGTATTATGTTGAAGCGCTTATTCCAATCTAGTAATTTGCTTCTTGTACAATCTTCCCCATGGTCATATAGTGATGTGAGTTAGAATGTATAGCATACAAATGTAGAAAGGCAAAAATGACCTTTCTTCATAATGTTCTACCCAGAGTAATTAGTGTAAATCTATCATCAACAACAATTACAATTGAGAAAGATCCATATTCACCTACATATGTGTTTGGATGGCTGCATTATAATGAAAACAAGTTTTATCTGTAAACAACAAACAATTAGATAATCATGAACACATTATTCCTCACCGAAAAGATAGAAATCCAAGCTTTTGTTTGGCATAAACTCGTAAATTAGAATCTTCTCTTCTTCATGAATGCAACAACCAAGTAGTTGAACAAGATTTATGTGCTGAAGTTCACATATAAGTGTTAGTTCGTTTTTAAACTCAACAATTCCTTGTGTAGAACTTCTTGAAAGTCTTTTTATAGCAACCTCCTCTCCTGTTGGCAAAGTTCCCTAATGAAATGAGAACAAAAAGGTCATCAGTCCTCCCAAACAAAGTTACCAATACATAATTTCAGTAGTTTCAATCACCTTATAAACTGGTCCAAACCCTCCCTGTCCTAACTTATTCTCTGATGAAAACTCATTTGTGGCTGCCACAACCAATGTATAATCGAATACTTTTAATCCGTTTCCCTTATTCAAATTATTTCCAAAATCTTCAATTAGAGATAATTTCTTCATCGTTTCTTTTCTTTTCCTTTCTGTTGGGATGAAAATGAGAAATATTAGAATGTAGAGAAGTGATAAAAAATATTGTGTTTAAGACTGAATTTAAGTATGTAACTATACCTTGAAGCACATGTTTTCGTTTCTTTAGGGCTAAGCAGAGAATGAATGCGCATGTTATCAGTAAAGTGGTTGCTATTACTGTACTTATCCATATCCACCTTTTTGTACCTGCATACAATGACTAAAAATCTTCAAGTATCAATTACTACTTGATGGCTTTATAGCTTTTTTAATGCCATCGTTAAGGTTGTAGTCAATGACTGCTTTGTGTCTCAATTTGGAGACCCAAGACTGAAAAAATAAGAAAATTTTGTTGGCGCAGTTCCCTAAAGATCCACACTAGAGTTGTACAAACAAAGAAATGCTCAAGAATTATTCACTCTTCACAAAGGGTCTATTCAATTTATGGTATGGTTGGTATCTTTAGACTTAGCTGTACATATTTTAGGATATGATTAAAAAAAGAAATGAAGTTGGCATTAGACCTACCGTGATGATGAGGGATTGCGTTTCCTATGTTCTCCAGTACGTAAAAGTCTACACCCGAAACTGTGCCGTCAACTATATAATATTTCGATGAATTCCAATGATAGAATGCACATCCTGTTCCATCAACATAGATTTCATTGAATACGTTGCAATTACAATCGCTCCAGCAAGCAGCCTCACAATCACTGTGACTAATATTCTGATTATAGTCATAGGTTACATTTTTATAATTAGTGCGAAGATTCTTTTTTGTAAAAACATCACCAGGACTCCTGCATTTAGGTATATACTGCCATCTTTGGCACCCTCCATTTGTGCTATATCCATAACACAGATCAGCCCTTGCAACATATCCCTCTTTGTAATTGTAAGATAACCGCCCAGTATCCGATAGCAACCACCAATGTGTAAGGTTTTCATTTGTAGATCTGAAAGAGAAGGTGTCTTCATCCCCATTGGAGACTATGGTGTACTTCAACACGCCTTGTGCATATTCTGGAATGTACTCAAATCTATCGTTCCTCAGTTTCCCACTTTTCCAACAAACTGTTCCTCTTCTCCTTATCACCAGTTCTTGTCCCGTCGGTTCCCATTCAAGACTAAAGGCACCTGGAGTCGCACGCTCATTGGTCAACTGTGAAAAAAGAAACCAACGATGGCCTGTTTTGTGATTAACACCTAACTTCATGGTGGGGATCAAAGTGTTAGTGGGATAATCAAAACTTTGCCACAAGAGAGTGTTAGTCCCATTGGGGTGAAGGTGTTGAAGCACAAAGTTGCCAGTGTCCAACAAAGTGGCCACAGTGTTGTTGATAGGTCGAGGAGGAGAATAAAGAATAATTGGTTTTTTCACAGATCCTGATTCTATCTTCAGCACGCCAGAGAAGCTTAGGGATAGAACTGCATCATTCTGGTCAACAGGTTGTTCTCTATTACCCTCCCAAACTATAGTATTGTCATATGCACTTTGTATTGCTAAGTAAGTAAAAAATTCAGTCCCACCCCCACTTGTACCTGTATAAAATTCCAGAAAATATTTGCGACTCTTAGAATATAGTAGTGGTGAAGATGAGTTGAGTGTATCACCAGGCTTTAAACTGTCGTCTGCTGCATGAACATGGATAGAAGTAGTCCACCACAACCACAAGTGGATGAAAGCAAGAACTAGTTTCTGTAGGATAAGCCTCATTTTGGATGCTTCAAACATAGGAAGAATAATCTGAAAGAGGGTGGTATGCCAAGGAATGAGAACACTGTGGTAAGTTGAAATATGTATGTACTTTTTAAGTGCAATGTTGTCTAGTAAAATAGTGGATATAAGAGTGAAGAACAATAATTGAAGACACTGGTTATCAACTAAATCTAATTATAAAACAAAACAATCTTTCTTTTTAAGTGTATAGAAATAAAGACTGATGAAGTATTGGAACGATGCTGATCTCTTCTTTTAATTAGGAATCAGTAGAAATCTTTTTAGAAGAATTTTTTGATCACATTTATGCTTGTTGTAAAATGTTTTATATTATCTTTTTTTGACTTATCTTAATTATTTTCGTTATAAAAGATTATCTGTTAAAGCATCAGAAAGCAAACTTGATAAGGTGAGGTTGTCGTATTGATGTTATAATAATAATAATTACAATGCTTTTTTTCATAAAATAATTATAGTTACTATAACATTGTAAGTCATAAATTTCTCTCTTTATATATATATATATATATATATATATATATATATATATATATATA
>Ga0209489_101870_pt1 | contig 43293 bp, 15 predicted proteins | sample SiratrowhiteBW_FD_187527 | JGI IMG/M metagenome (GOLD analysis project Ga0209489, IMG submission 187527) | Root nodule microbial communities of legume samples collected from California, USA - Siratro white BW (SPAdes) (version 2) | ecosystem: Host-associated > Plants > Roots > Nodule | place... | reverse complement strand
TATATATATATATATATATATATATATATATATATATATATATATATATATCTTTTTTCAAAATTGCCTAGGACAATTTTACTAAAAAGATTCTATATTAACGAGTGATGAAATAATTTATATAATATATTTAACACTATTTTATATTAAAAGCTTATCGTAAAAAAAAAATACTAGTTTGACAACACTGTATATATTATATTTTCATTTCACACTGTATTTTAATAAAATATTATATATAAATAAAATAATAATATATATTATGTTAAATGATGTGAAAGATAAATAGTGGTATCAAAATATTAGCACTTTATCGTAAGTTAGTGTGTTACTCAAATTTATATTTAAAACTTTTAATATACGAGAATCGAGATTATATAAAATTAAAAATCATGTAATATGTGATGATTTTTTAGGTTTTAAAGATAAGTAGTCAAAAGAAAATTTTATTATATGAAACAAACAAAACCTTACTTCAACTAACACAAAATTGAGAATGAAAGGATAAGAGTAAAATAGAACTTTACTAGTAAAACGTAATTTGAAGCATACGTCAAAAGAGATAAACAGAAAATTTGCAAGTTAGAATTGGTGGCATATACGTTACACTTTTTATCCATCATGTGATCTTTTTATCGTAAACTTTTAATAGTACGTTTTCTAAGTTTTCAAAATAAAACAATTTTGATTTACATAATATTTTATTTAATTGACACTATAAAAAATTAACATATATTTATAACAATAATAATGTTAAAATCTATTATTCAACATTCCTATTGATATTTTATATAAAGAAATAGTTAATATTAGCATAATTTACCGGCACATCAATATTTTTTTAGAAATAGAAATATACATCACCGATACATTAAATTTTTTCAATTTTAGAAAACTGAAGAACTAGATTAGCAATTAATATTTTATAAAAATAAAAGGGTACATTTACTATAAGGCTCAAAAGTAATTTAAGTCACAAAAAATTATTTAAGAAATTTTTGTTAAGGTTTTATTGTACATTTTTTAACTAAGTTGTTTAAGTTAACAGCGTTACTGTGCTATTAATTAATTTTGTTTGGTTGACAAATTTAGTTTGAAATAGATGCATGTGGGAACTCTTCTTCTTTATCTTTAAACGGGTCAAAGTTTTGAAATGTGTATAGATATTTTAGAAGGAGTATTGGGCCTACGTTAGCCATAGGTTTAATATTTGGCAAAAACCTTCTGTACCCCATCCTTTGTCATATGCACCCCCTCAATTTTAGAAAAACTAAAAAATACCATCAAGTAAAAACAAGTTCTGAATATTTTTCGAAAATAAATTTTAGATTTTTTTAGAATATAATTTTATATTTGAAAATATATTTTCTGAAATAAATTTTGGAAAAATTTTTTAAAATATAAATTTTATATTCTGAAATATATTTTTCGAAATTTATTTTCAAAAAATATTTTTCAGAACATAAAATTTATATTTTAGAAAAATATTTTCTGTAACATAAATTTATATTTCAAAAAATATTTTTTTTTTAAAAATTTATTTTTCAAAAACTAATAGAGAAAGTATTTTAGTAATTTTGCATATGTAACGATGTTTTTTAATTTGTTTAGAAACACTCATTACGTTGTGTTATGTTTTATGTGTTTAATGAAACAATATTTTTTTTTGTACTTATTTATGGAAGACCAATTTATCTTTAACTAGGATTAATTAAAATTTTCACTATATTCTTAGATCAATTTTCCTAACATAGCAGTAAGACTCACCGAAATAAATAAAATTTATCCACTTTTTATTTATTTTTTATTTATGGTTTAAAAAATATGTATAATCACGACTTAATATAACCATTCTGATATATTTATCATAATAAATAAGTGAGAGAGATCACATTTCCTTCCTCATAGTCATTAAACACATGTTTAACTTTATGTTCAAAGTTTTGTGGAGGTTTGCTGAGAAGAGAGCCCAAAATACTAGGAAAAAATTGGGTTAAAATAAAACTAGATAAAAGATTGCAGTTTAGACTAAAATATATTATAGACACTTCTTATTATACCATTGATATAATTGGTATTTCTATAGTATTAATAATAGTAGTGGTGTTGATATAAGCAATAAAAAAGTATTTATATTTAAATTTTATCCTAGATATAATATTTTTTCATTGATTCAAAAGTTTCCCCCTTGTGTTTTTGTGGACGTAGTTGTGTTAAATATTTAAGGGTTTTTCATATTAAGATATTTGGTTGAATTAAAGGGTGGTTTGTCTTCTCACTCTTCTCTTTAACGTCATTTCTAACCTAATCTCTTAAGATTAAAAAAAATTGTCTCTTCAAATAAATGTTATTTTTATATATTGATTCTAACCTAATTCACTATTTTTAGCAAAATTTATAGTTCACTCTTCTGTGCAAGCTCAAAGTTTGGGATAATATAATATTCTTATACACCAAATAATAATTTCTTAAACATATCTTTGCTTAATCTTGTGTTAATAGGGTGGTGGAATTTTTAGGTCTGCAAAGCTGATGATTAACGCTAGTTGATACCCATAAACGCAATTATGATGTCCACAAACAAACACACCTTTACCAACCAAATACAATTGACTAATTATTATCACTTTCTCTTAAAATAACTTCCACATAACTACACTCACCGATCACTAATTAACACTCTAATTATTTTAATTTCTCTAATTATGTGTTTCTCTAAAGCCAGAGGAACCACAAATTCATTTGCTTATGCAATTTGCATGGTGTTGAAGTGATACCCTACTCAAACTTGTGTTTAATTTCTCATTATTAAACGGCTTTACATGAACTTCAAATTCCTACGTTTATGATCTCAATTTATCTTTACCTTCACTTAATCAGGTTGATTGATATGTAAACATTAATCTTATTGTGGTCCTTTGAACCAGATAGATAAAAAGCAAAAGAAAAAAAATCTAAATTAATATTATGAAATCTAAATTAGCTTTGAATTAATTTAAGCGGATTATAATTAATTTATACCCCTTTTCAGTCACTTTTTGGATCAACAACTTCAAATCTAACTCATATTAAAAAAATAGACTTACTTATAATTGGAAACATATTAACTCCCTCAAACCTGAAGATTGAGATAGAGTCGAGTTAAGAAGAAAAATAAAATTCAAGTTTAATTAAGTCACTCATTATAAAGAGGGTACATATAAAATTAAATACGCGACTATGGATGTGAATTAGTTAATTAAGATCTGAAATTGTGAAAAACAATACTAAGTTTGACTAGTTTATTTAAATGGGATATATCAAGTACTTGAATTAAAATTATTAGAAAAATGTGAAACTTAAAATTAAATGTGAATAAAAATGTAAACAAATAAGTCAAGAGTTTGACTCGTTGAAAAAAATATGTCGGTTTAGTTTGACATATATTTATTTAAATCAAACAAATTAAAAGTTTAAGTTTACACTTTTAGAAAAATGATACTCCAAAAGTTATTATTAAAAAATATGAAACTTGACTTTGGTTTTTGACTTTATTTTTTTTTTCATTTATCAAATATATTCTTAACAACGTGTTGCTTAAGTTTATTAATTTAATTAATTTACATGTGCGCGTAGAAACTATTTGCGAGATTTTAAAATCAATAATATATATATATATATATATATATATATATATATATAACTTTGATTAAATTCATTCATATAATTGAAGGTAAAATTAACCTTTGCACTTGTTTATTGGTTAAAAAAAAAAAAACTTGATCAAGAATTTAATAAATCAAAATGCGAACAATTTATAAATATTTCATCTCATCCACACCTTTGGGTGGAAGTATCATGAAGAGTGGAATAGCACAATCATATTTGAGTTTGTGTCCATTAACCTTTGTAGATCCAAATTCAAATTATAATTGATAGGAGCATGCGATGGTTAGGGCAAGTTGGGGGCATCAAGAAAACTATCTTTTGGTGGCTTTGGAGACAATGGATAGTGTTTGAGCTATTTATTAAGCATTGTGACAATCTCTTATTGTTTAGGGAAAAAAGTGATTTTGACATGTAGCCAAAGCAAGTTATGTATTACTTTTTGTTCTTATTTTCCATTTCACTTTTATTTTTGAGAAAGTGGCACATTTACTTTTGAAAGTTGATGAATTGACTAAAATTGAAAAAAAAAGACAAAAGAAGAAAAAGAAGCTCACATGGCAACCAACATTGATGTATGAAAGATATCCATAGAGATAAAGACTACTATGCATGTATAGGTTTCTTGCATTGAATGGCTTCTACCATTCTCTTTTCAATCAAATTTGTGTACGTTTTTTAACCATATCAACTCTTTGAATTGGTTTAAAATATAAACTATTTTATTTTAAATTAGTTTAAAGAGAATTATTATTTTTTGACCTTTGTTTTATTAATAACCAAATGTTTCCAAATATAAAAAAAATATAATTTTGTTAAGCACATCAATGCAAATTTAAACAAAACGAATCAAAATATATACCTAGATTCTAAATGTAATCGTAAATTCATTGTCAATTTACATAATGTCTAAATTTAAGGAATAAAATAAAGTTTTTCTTTATATATATATATATATATATATATATATATATATATATATATATATATATAATATAGAAGTTATTAATTTGGTATAAAAGTTTAAAAACGTGTAGCATGAGGTACACAATATTACAAATGAGTAAAATTCCATTTTTATTGCAAATTTAGAGCTTGAGATTTGAAAGATTCCAAACGTGCAAACTAATCAGCCATTATTATGCTCAACTAATTAGAAATTCGTATACATATTAGAAGCTAATTGGATGGTGATGGCACGCAGAACCAAAGTCAATGAAACACATTACATCTCAAAGTCATCGAAGATAATCATAAATATATTTTCCAAACTTTTTTCTCTCAAACACTGTTCTTAAATAAAGTTTTTTTTTTCCAACCCTAATGACGGTTTGGGTATGATTAATTAATGAAATAATTGTAGTTAGTGCTTCCTTAATTTATGAAAGTCTAACTTATATCTCTCTCTCCCTCTCTCTCTCTCTCTCTATTCCCTCAGTATGGTTTGATTTAAGGAAAATAAAGATAAAAAATATAGAATTAAAATATCACATGTGTTGAGAGAAGAAATATATTAAAGGAATTTTTTTTCTATGAAAAGAGGAAAAGATATATAATTTTTTAGTTTTTTCAGATTAATTTATATAATTTTTTTACAGCACAAAATATTTGTTTTTTTAGTAAACTTCATTTGTTTTTATTTTTTTCTTCTGTTGAACAGATAAGCTGAGATTATTTTTCTTTTACTTGTTTTTTTTCTTATTTTCATTCATTGAAATAATGTGTCTTTGTCTTTACTTTATTTCTATGAAAGAAAGCATTATTATTGTTGGCCTCCAATAGAAGAGGCAAAGGACTTAAAATGGAGTAATGAGTTGAAGAAATTGCAGCAGTTCTAGAAAGTTACCCTCTTTATTCCACAAGCAAGTGCAAGAAAACGAAGGACAAGATTCATGGCTTATGGGGTATCAATCATACGTAATTCATTTGAAGGCAAAAGAATGGAAGAAGACATTGCTTTTCCTTTAATCAAAGCCACTGTTAATTGTTGTAAGTAACGCCAGAATATAAACCCTAAACCAAAACCTAGTTTTAACCTACTTTCACTCTAAACTACTTAACACCAAACAACTAGTGGTGGCTCCACAAAGGGTACTTTTCCCTAACCCGTGATTGAAGGGTTGAATTTCCATAACAAATTCTTATTCTTAGGTCTCACTCACTCCTTAAAGTTTGATGTCACAGGGTCTATTTGTGGAGGGAACATGAACATGGGTGGGGGTTACAATGTAACATGTACCCCACACACACACACCTATGAATACTTTTTCTTCAGTCACTCTCAAGACTCAACTAATATATAACTAATTTAACCTAAAGAAAAGCACACATAGTAACCCTACAAGTTAAGACCAAGTCACTCCTAAGACCTAACAACTCTCTTTTTCAACATCTTTATATAAATATACTTCATTGTTGAAGTTGAAGAAGATCATACACAACACAATAGTGAGTCATATCATATCATATCCCTTGAAACCAACTATGGATTGGTTCTCTTGGCTTTCCAAAACATGCCTTGAGCCAACCCTAGTGTATGAGTATGGCCTTACTTTTGCACACAATGAGCTTGAGGAAGAAGACATAATCTACTTCAACCATGAGTTTCTCATGAGCATGGGGATCTCAGTGGCCAAACACAGGCTAGAGATTCTGAAGCTTGCAAGGAGAGTGAAGGGAAAGAGGGCACCACGCCCTGTGGCAAGGCTCATGGTGGCGATCAAGAGGACAAAGAGGTGCTTGACCAACTACTTTCGCACGTTCATGAGCTGTGAAGAAGAGTCTTCAGCACTTGTTGTGGTGCCATCATCGTTAACATCATCAAGGACAAGGCCTTATGGGACAAGATGGAAGAGCCATGTGATGAAGAGGAACAAAAGGGTGATGGTGGCTAAGCAAGAGAGGCTCTTGCTCACAAATGGAAGTCCTAACACTGTGGTGCATGGCCTTGATGCTTTCACCAGTCCCATGGTGTACCATTCTTCCCACAAGGAGGAAAAAATGGAAGATGATGATGAGTACTGGTCTTCAGCTGCTGCAGAAGAAATCAGGTGGGATACCATGTTCCAGGATCTAAAGCCAAATTGATCAAAATTCAAAACTTTTCCTTTTTCTAATTTGGACCCTTTTTCGGGGTTAATTCTATCATCCCTTATTTTTTATATTACTTGGTGAGAGATGGGTTTTTTGGGTTCTTCCACCATACTTTTGTTGTTTTTTCTTTTTTGTGTGGGTCACGCGGATGGGTAACTTTAGCATGCACCTATCTGTTTCAGTAATGAGATTGTCTACTTTGCTTTTTGTATGGTCATGTGATGCCCTTTAGCTTTTTTGATAGGGCAAAATTTGCCTTAGATTAGCGTGTTTATGGGGGGAGAATGATTTGAGGTAGATGTTTAGTTATGCTACTTTAGCAACTTTGAAGCCCCAATTAAAAGTTTGGCTTGACTTTGGGTTTGTGCAATGTAATGTCTACACACATTAACAGAGTATATTTGATAGTTAATACAATACTTACTACATTGGCATTCTTCTATTTGATTTGAGCTAATTCTTGATTGATTGACCCTTTTTCCCAATGAGGAAATGATTGTTTTACTTCATTTTGGTGTGAACCCTTCAACATGGAGAAGAAGAGAAAAGTGGGAGGTGCCCCACTCCCTAGGCATATAACAAGGTGATGTCCATTTCTTACTCAAAGTGGTGATTTTAGATTCTGAATTTCTGAGATGGTGGCACTAATTCTGTAATTCAGTAACATAGCCAGGCTCTTTACTTCAGAAACACCATGAGGACCCCATTTTTGTTAGTGTATTGATTAGTGTAGCATGTATTCTATGTAATGGTTAATTTTCTTTTTCTTTATACGACTTATTAGACATATACTCTTCTCTCGTTCTAAGTGTCACATAAATTTGCTGTGTGTCCAAAAGTCATTTTACTTGAATTACTTATGAGGGAAACTTGTTTAATTAAGCTGAAGAGTCTTACTAAAAGTGAAAGTCAAGAGTTTTATTAAGGTAAAACTGTGAGAGATTAACCACAGTGATTATAATATACCAACGTACTTATTTTGGCCTTGATTCACCCATTGTGCCCCGTGTAAGCATGGGACTGTGAAAATAGATTAAAATAATTATTTTAATTGCACTTAAGAGACAAATATCTTCCTAAAAGGTTTAAAAAACTGTACATGTAACATCTTTTTGCCAAAAACTCTTCCAACTTCAGTGTTGAAGTTCTTACAAGTGTAATCAATCACCTCTTCTTTCGGCTCCAACTTTGTACTTAAAATAATGAATTACCGACAACCTTTAGATGCCCATTACATGGTAAATAGTGTTGTATAGGAAATGACTTCCAGTGAAAGTTTCCTCCTTAAAAACTTAACATCTTCATTTGTTTAAATTTTCTTTCTTATTCTTAATTAAGAACTAGAAGTTCACTTAAAAAAACTATTACAGGGTTCGAAAACCTCTTTTATTTGAAAAATCCATATCCAATTCTACAAACTGACATTCACTTACATAACATGCAGGGGAAAAATCTATTTTTGCCATTCGCTTTCAACTTAGGTTTAATCGTTTTCAATTAATACCCAACCACATTTCTAATAATTACGAACAGAAACTCCATATAGCATTACTGGAATGATTAATACATGAAAGGAATTAAAAGCAAAATCTAAGGTCTACTTATAGAAAAATCAAATTCAACTCATCAAAATTTAACCATAATAAAGCTAAACTGAAACAGAAAAGGAAAGCAATTATTGGAACAACATTCTGCTTCATATACGATTATACTTTATATAATTTTACTATTACGGCATAATCATGATTATTACCTAGAGAAATGCAAAAGAAAGGATATACATAATGACAAAACCCCAATGGTGTGGCTACTTCATAAACTAGGCGTTTATCTACATCCACAATTATTACATATAAATAGAAACAGAATGTTTGACAGCAACTTCTAGGCCGAAACAAAAAGGTCTGCATGGAACAATAGGGGACATTAGTTTGTGGTCAAGCAATTCTCCCAAGTTCCATACTTGGAGCTGAAGCTTCCTCCCCCACTCTGTTGGGCATGCTCAGTAATAACACTGCGAGCACAAAAATCCCAAGTCCTTGCTATATCTCCAAGTGACATAGGTTGTGATAAACTGCGCAAAGATATGCTAAACTTTGCCTTTGCCTTGGCTGAAAGATCTTCGTTCTCCTTACTGTAAGAATAGAAGACAGATGCATTAAGAAAGGTTTCACATCAAACATTAGATAAACCACGGAGAAGGTGAAAGGCGAGACAAGTATTTTATAGATCGTCGTTTTTTGGAAAGGAAAACAAACATTCCAGAAAGTTCCTAAGTTAAAATTACCAAGTCTCATTAGCACATTAGACTTTCCTTCATCACCTCCATATTTACTAAAGGCGAAACTTCTCTTGCCATTTACCATGCTCGATAATTGCACATGGTTTTTAAAGAGGAAAATCAATGTTTTAAGCAGTAGAAGATGATATTAGAGGCAGAGTTCCTACAATTTTTTTTCCTATCAGATACACATCAAATCATAATGAAACACAAACAGGATTTTAGTTATTGTATACGTTTTTTCTTTTCTTCACAACAATGACCTATTTAAGCATTTTGATCCATAAGAGCAAAATAAATACAGGAGGGGAAAAAACAAGGAAAACTACATGAACAAATATAATAGTCGACATTCAAAATTACTGGCTCAAACACAATTCAAAAGGAACCCGGCAAATAATTTCAACAATGTCTAGCCTATAACATTTCTGGATTCCGTGCAATGAGTAGATATATACAGTAAATGCTAGCTTCATAATATTAATGCATAAGAGGTGGTGGTTGAGTAGCATAAAAGTAGAATAGAGAAGTGGTCTGGTATACATCAATAAAAACATATAGATGCTGAAAATATTAATTAAGAGGTACTATCAGGCTCAATTTGGTTTGGGGGTTAAAATTGGGAGTACAAATATTCATGGATGAGTTTTAATTATAATTTTATAAAAAAATCCATGAATTTTCACCTCCATTTTTAACCCTAATATCATACCAAACATTCGGTCAGCTTTAAATGCTTAATCTGATATAATCATACAAAAGGTCCGTGCATAAAATAACTAAAACTAGAGTCATGGTAAAACAAAACGCCTATATAATCGTCATTGTTGCTTTGAGAAGAATACATAATTTTTGTTTGAGGGCTTTTACACTGCTCTCAAAATTCAGGGACCAGGGAAGGTCCATAATTATCCACTACTTCAATAAATAATGTAAAACGAACGACTCTCAGATCATATATAGCCCCTAAGTTTGTGTGAACATTGAAGTGATCGCAAAGAGTTATAACAAAAGAGATACCAAAATGCGGCTCAAAATCTCACCTGGATTCAACTGGAAACTTGTCTAGGAATATAGGAGAACAATTAGGATAATTTGCAGGAACCAGCAAACGCAGGGGCTGAATAGGTGACTGTACAGTAAGAAATGCAAATAAGGCTAAGAAAGCAAACGAATAAATAAATAAAATAAAATAAGAAGGCTTATAATTGTTGTAATTGCTAGATCTCAGAAGTGGGAACCCACCATCTGCGCTGAAGCATATTGGGATTTTAAGCTAGGGCTGAGAGCCACAGCAATGAAAGAGCATTTGACAAGGATTCCTTCTGCTCCTTCAGCAGCAGCAACAGCAGGTGTTGGATCAACATTGCTAATGTCTACTACTGTGTCGATAAGTCGGTGATTAATCTCCCTTATTTCTTCCAAAAGGGCATGGTTAACCTACCAATAAGTCTTCCATATGAGAAATAAAATACCAATACGGCAGACAAATTACACATTAACTATAGATAAAATCCAGAATTTATGTGGTTTCCTAGAAAGTAATAACTTGATAAATCTTTTTGAGGTTATTATCCATTTTTTAATTGTAAGTCTTTTAAAACATGTTATCAGATGAACCACATGCTCTAATGAAACACGAACAGATTTTAATATGATGAATTTAATAGAATGCCCACATGCTTCATTAACAACTTCAGTAATATACATAAGCGAGTTATTCACACCAACAATAGGTTCTAACTTCTAAGCTTATGACATACTCGGTCAGTGTTACAAAACAGGGTCGTGCAATTACGCTATAATTCTTTTATCTTGCTTGGTTGTTATTTAACTAATTAGTAATTTCTACATTACTTAGGTGGGTAAAAAATGCATCACGTGGTTAGCTGGAAATCACTACATTATAAATTATAGCCTAAATGAATTCTAAGTTCTGTGCCCACTGTCTATATGAGAAAATGAAAATGTAACTCTGCACATTCTTCTAAATGCAACTGACCGTTAATTTTTTTTTTTTCACAACAGGTTTTCATAAGCACTTGAACTTTATACAAGTAACATAATTATTAAAATAAAGAGAAATAGGTATAGGGTTAATTCCTTTGTGTAAAAATACACACAAAAAGTTGTTTATTTATAGATAATAAAAGTAACAGAAATAATAACAAAATAACAGAGAACATGGACTAAGCCCGTTATATTCAACAATAATCATAAACTTCAGTAGAGAAAGTTAGTATATTAAATAACAAAAAGTTGTTTATTTATAGATAATAAAAGTAACAGAAATAATAACAAAATAACAGAGAACATGGACTAAGCCCGTTATATTCAACAATAATCATAAACTTCAGTAGAGAAAGTTAGTATATTAAATAACAAAAAGTTGTTTATTTATAGATAATAAAAGTAACAGAAATAATAACAAAATAACAGAGAACATGGACTAAGCCCGTTATATTCAACAATAATCATAAACTTCAGTAGAGAAAGTTAGTATATTAAATAAAAAATGTGAAGGATTAATGTAGATTCAGTGCATCAATAATGAGTACAAACACATTCTGAATCTCAAGTCCAGCCAGGGAACTAAGATAATCAACAGCAAATGATGTCAATTATAAACTAAAATACAACAGTCAAAAACATAATTTATTACCTCGATCTTCCGTTTCTTGACACTGGATGTTGCAGTTGACTCCAGGTCAGAAGTCTCTGAAGCAGTGAACTGCTTGATGCTATCATTCATGCTGCCAGCAGATAATACACTATTCAAGGGTATGGCACTCGTGTAACGTTTCATCCTCTTAATTCCATTGGTACCATCTTGGGTAATGAAATTTCTGGCCTGAAGGCGACAATTAGTCATGGAAACCAAATCCTCACCAACGGCTGCTCTGGATCCATTACCTGGAGCTGATCCTGCTATTCTATCATTCATGCTGACAACTGAACCAATATCACTGACTGCAGCACTTAATGCTTTAGATGACATTGATTTTACCTAGAATCATGAATTAGACATAAATTTGTCATCTATAATTCTAAGCATAGCAGTAAAATAATAAAGGGAACCTTTCACACTTTAATTTGTCAAATCCGGTTAAAATGTAGAATATAAGTATACAACACTCACATCACATATGCTTCAATACTGACCGCATTAATTAGGCGTTCAAGAGGCTGTTCTGTAACGGTTGACTTCCCAGAAGTGGTGGCTAAAGCATTACCATGCGTACCATCTGGACCACTGAATTCTGCCAATAAAGGAGACGCTGAAATCCCAGGAGTCCCAATGGCAAGGGATTGAGCTGGTGCTACTGCAGCCCCTGTTTGTTGATGTCCAATATTTGCAGCATTTGATATTGATGAAACACAGGGAACGGGCTTCTCAGATTCTCCTGGCATAGGAGATGGAGCCAAAGGAGGTGAAGGGGTAGGTCCCACAAAGGGTGAATTAGAAGATTGCAGAGGAGTTGCAACTTTAGTTTTAGATGGAAGATGATTTTGTTGCTCAACTTGGGGAGATGAATGTTGCTGAATTTGAGGAGATGCAGCCTGAAGGTGTTGGGGTGAAGAAACAGGAAATGCATTCCCTTGTTTCAGCTGTTGATGGGAATATGCTGAGTGTTGACCTGACGGAAGATGTTGAAAGACCCCTGGCTTAACACCCATTCCTTGTCGCATTTTTATGTCATTTATATCATTCATTTGGTGAAGCTGGGACATTTGATGTGTTTGCAATTGTGCAGATAGCTGTGGCTTTGCCGGATGGTGTAGTTGCTGCTGCTGCTGAAGGAGCTGCCTCTGCATCATTTGTCGCTGCTGATATTGTTTGAATTGCTGATTCTGCAGCATCTGCTGTTCCTGCTGATGTTTCAGTTGGTGTTGAAGTGCACTGGAGCCTGACTGAAGGGAATTTGGTTGACTGACATTTGCCCCACCTTGTGATTGTAAGGAATTAATGTTAGTCTGTTGTTGAGGAGCACTAATAGGAGTTTGCTGGATGGAGTTCATTGGAACATGTTGAAGGGAGTTCACAGAATTTCCTTGTCCAGAATCTAAATTAGTTCCAGGTTGCATAGAATTCATCACATTCTGTTGTCCTGTTGATACACCAGACAAAGGATTGTGTTGAGAGCTTGCAATATTATTCTGCTGCATGGTTGGCACAGAACCTTGTAAATTTGTTGACTGCAGCTGAGAGTTCATTTGACTTTCATGAGGCTGTAACTGCGTAGCCTGGGATTGGGGCTGTTGCATGGAGGATATATGAGTTTGGGGAATCTGTCCTACCTGCACGCCTTTCCTGGGTCTATTTGTTATGAGATTTATAATCTGCTTCTCATATGATCCCAATTTTTCCTTGAAATGAGGCAAAATGTTGATCTTGGGAATCTGTACGAATGCCATCATACGCTCCAACAACATTTTATATGCCCTCAGCTTATCAATCTGATCTGATTTCGACTGTTGGGGAAGAGAATCATGCTGACAAAGAGAAGCAAATGTAGGATCAACTAGAGGAAAAACAAGTACATATAAATAAATTGTGAAAAGAGTCCTCATGCCACCAATTAAGATTTTAGAAGAAATCAATACCCTCCATTGATAATATTAATTTATGGATAAATCTTGCCAATTACAGAAAATTAATAGGTTTAAATATGTTTTTAATCCCTCTAAAATAAACGTGTTTTGATTTTGGTCTTTTAAAAAATCTTCTTCGTTTTTAGTCACTCGAAAATTGAAAAAAAAAATCATTATTTTTTTATCCCTGATACTGTGCGACACTGTTAACTGCTTATGTGATGAATGAAAAGTCAGTTGATTTCCAAATGGTGCTTGCTAGTGTTATGATATAAGGTCAATATTTAACGCCTCTAATATTTTGAAGATGTACGAAAATATACATTATTTATCTAACCCAAAATTGATGGTAGGTACTAAAATTAATGATTTCAAAGTTTTAAAAGATAAAAAACAAAGAAAAATAATTTACATAAACTAAAACCAAAATTCATATATTTTATAAGGATTAAGCAATTTTATTTTTATAAAATATACATTATTTATCTATCCTAAAATTGATGTTAAAAAATAAAATTACTGATTTCAAATTTTATTGGGAATGAGATGAAAAACAAAGAAAAAAAATTTCGAGGGACCAAAATCAAAATCTGCTGCTTTTATATGGATTAAAAACATTTTGAGCTAAATTAGTATTATATGCTTTCTGGATTTCAACGAATAAATCCTGCTGATTACAGAAAATTAATTTATTAAATATCTTTGCACTATAAATATTTTTTATTCTAATCCCTACATCACTATAAATAATAAGCAAATAAGTATAAATATACCTGCTGAAGTTTATTGGCAATTTTTTGGTACATTTCATTCATATCCGGCAAATAACTTTCTTTCATGGCTTGGAGCTGTAGATTGAAATAAAAAAATCAAATCAAATAAATAAAATATCAGCAACTTTTAGATTTCTCATGCAAATAACATCAGTATCACTATTGCATTGACAGTAACAGAGAAGTTTCCTTTCCCCCTTTTGTAGGGCATGATAAATACTAAGTTTAACTTTCGTGCTTAAATCAAAATCTCTAAGAAATAACACCAGTTTGCACTTACAAATACCGTTAAAATAAATATAGCATCAATAATTACAAAGAGTCTTTCTTAACGGCAGGCTGGCACAACAACTAAAATGATAGAAAGGGTAGTGACAGAAGGAAACTCACGTAAAATTAAAACTTGAAAAAAAAAAAAATCTAAACATTATTTCTGAATTGATTATAGTACTACCGCTATTTATAGTATATATAGACTGATTCTAATAAAGCTAACCGGGTTTACAACGAAACAATAAATGAGCTAATTACAACACAACACTTTCCCTCAAACTACTGAATGGATATCTATCATTCATAATTTGCTAGTGAGTTATTGGAAGTGCTTTGCGGGAAGTCTCTCAATCGGTACTAACGAATTGAGACCTAACATATGCTATAACTGTAAGACATTATCTAGCTCCTTGTTGACGAAGTGTCTATCTTTACGTGCTTTATTCTGCCATAAAGAATTAAGTTGTCTGCAAGACTTGTTATCACCAAACAACTTTATGGAAGTTTCATATTTTAAGAACATCAAGTATGATCTGTATCCACGATAGCTTACAAATCCTGTGTGTCATAGGTTAAACTTTGCAAGACACTCAACCTTGAAAAACATTTTACATTCTGCTTTTCCATGTCATCAATCACGGAACTTGGCAAGTCAATTGGGTTAAAGATCACAATTGTTCAAAGAAAGATCAAAAGGTCAAGCCCACTTCAAACACTTAGTTGTTGGAGCAGTTCAGGCTTTCATGCTCTTTGGTACATAAATGTTGAAGTGCTAGCTATGCTCTATATTGGTTCAGTTTCTTGGATTCTATATCATAGAAAGGTTCCAATTCTAGTTCATGAGATGGGGTTAGAGGAAGTGTATAGGACTGAAAAAAAATAACTCGGACTAGAGTACTTTACTTTTGAAATACTAATGAATGATGTGTTGCATTTTAGTCCATTATTTAATATTATTTTATCTTAATTATGTTACATCCTCGTTTAAATTCTTGATTTCCCCCTCAAATTTGTATTTCATAATCAATTCTCAATTTTAATCAATTCCTTTTCCTTTTGTTTCATACTAAATTGTGATACGCCAAACACATGAACCTTTTGGATTCGATATTGTTACTTGACGACAACAATCATGCACTTACGAATTTCACGCATCAATAAGTATAAGTAAATTTTATTTCATGAAAGGTAAGGAAATAAAAGTGATAAGAAATATTGTACCTTCTGGTAAACTTCTTCTTGCCAATCATTCCCACTTGGTTGTGCAGAATGTGTTGTAGAATCCAGAGAAGCTGCAATAGGTATGAAATGAAAGATGCATGAGCATACAATGATTAGAAAATGAGTTAATTTGCATTTGTTAATAAAGCTTCTATTAGCTCCCAAAAATATGTAACGGCAAGGAGCAATATATAAGTGAGTACATACTTGCTGATGTTTCTGGAAGATTTCTTTGAGATTGATACAACTGTTTTTGTTGATCAAGAACATTTTGTTGTTGAAGCAAGGACCCTGATGCTTGAATTCTTTGCTGCATATCTCGTTGTGAGGGATTTGGCTGCTGCTGCTGCTGCAAGCCCAATTGTTGTTGCAACTGTGTAGACTGAGTGTGAATCTGAGGCATTAATTGCTGTTGTGAACCCAGTGGCTGTGACTGCTGTGAATGAGGTAGCAACAAATTTGAAGTATTTTGTTGTGATTGTGGCTGCATTGTAACCTTTGGATGTTGCAGCATGTGTGCAGAGTGATGACTTGTGTGCATGTCTGCATTGCCAGAGTCAGGTCCAAGCAAATGTTGCTGCTGTAACCCAGGCCCATTATTTCCCAATTGTGGTTGATGTACATTTGCTTGGTTGTTTTGCTGATTTATCAACTGTTGTTGTCGCTGTTGCAAGCTTGTAAGATTACTTTGTTGTGAAAGCATCCTCTGAGGTTGCTGTATATCACCAACATTGTTCTGCTGCCCAAGCATCTGTGCATGTTGCATGTTTGTTGTATTTGACTGAGGTCCCATAAGTTGTTGCTGTTGTGCAGGTAGGATTGTCTGTTGAGTGACAGGTGTTTGTTGCTGATGTACAATAGAAGTCTGTTGTTGTTGATGCCTCATAACTTGTGAATGTTGCTGAGGCATGGACTGCATTGACTGTTGAACATTAGTAGATTGCTGAGAAGATTGCAACTGATTTGGTTGCATAAGGCTTTGTTGTTGTTGCTGCTGCATCTGAGATTGTAGCTGGAGCTTCTGCTTCAAAAACTGCTGGTGGTAAAGAAATTGCTGTGGATTCTGTGATTGCAGCTGTTGTTGTGGGGGAACAACCTGCTGCCTTCCAGGCATTGATCTCTGAGAACCAGGGAACATACTCTGTAAGTTGGAATTTTGGCTAATAGTGCTTCCAACTGAATTTGGCCCAGGTATATTCTGCATGTTAGAGCTCTGGACAATGTTTTGGCTGGTAGTCTGGGCTAGACTAGATACAGGTGGAAGGTTAGGTTGGGATGCAACATTATTTTGAACATTTTGAGATAGAAGCTGTTGACGTGGCTGCATCTGATTAGGTAAGGGAATAGAATGTTGTTGCCCAAGATTATGAACTTGAGGCTGCAAAACAAGTCCTATGAAAAAATTTATTTGCTGGGTGAGAAGTAAAACATATTGATAACAATATAACATCAATATCTCAGGAATTTAATAACATGTGGAAAAGGTTAACATAAACATTCAAAAGAAAGATATACAAGACAAAGAACAAGGAGACAAACTACACAGATAATATCAATGGCCAATAAAGTCAACTTAATTTGTTTATTATATTTCAAGCAAAAGGATATTATATAGTCTCAATAGCAGACATGATCAGATAAGAAAATCAGAATAATTACTAAAAGAACGATAATGGCAAAAATTAATCAAATATATAAGGCTAAAGTGTATTTGGCTCCCCTAAACTTTGGGGCATTTGTAAAGTAACACCATGAAATTTAAAGTCGTCCCAATTAGTTCTTAAACTTTAACTACCACTCCAATAGTTACTTGTGTAAGTTCCATTAATATTTAACATAAATGCCATGTGGCAAAATCTCAACCATCCATCTCTTTAATTTACTATTTTAAGTTTAATTTTTATCTAATTTCAGTAATTTCCATAATTAAAGCAATACAAAATTTGAAAGAAATAAATAACTAAATGGGAGCATTTTTTAATCACTGATCAATCCAAATTATAAAGTCAAGTTAAGTTCAACTTTTCTCATCATCCAGATGATTTATCAAGTATTATCTTCCACATCCCTTGAATCTCTACAATGTCACAGCTAAAACATCACGTTGCAGCAAAATTTTGTTATTATTACTTGCTTTTTAACTTTTTGGGTGATCATTTGTATTTGTTGTTACATTCTTCAGTGACCCAAGGTGTTGGCATTGGTTGCAACCGGTAGTCACTTTCTGGTAGGCTTGAGTAGAAGCACTGAGCTAGGTTGTAAGGGTCTAGAAAGAGAGAAGATTTTACACTCTCAATAAGTGGAGAATTACTGACAAGGAGATGAAGATCCTCCAGCAAGTCAAACAAAATTGATGACCAGACCATATTGGTCACTAATGTTTTGCTAGCAAACTTCGTATGATGTAATTTTTTTAAGTTGGAAAAGAAGAATTTATGGAGGGCTCCAAATTTGCTGCATGGCATACCTCTGTTAAGGATTTAATATAGGTTAACTGGAAGGATATATTAGAGTACTGACTAAAGTTTATGGGATAATTGATTTACATCTTGGTAGTACTTTGCAAATTCTCCAAACTTAGGAGAGCTGACTACACTATTCCCAATACTTCAACATAAATTAATTAGGATTTGACACTTGGTACCACATCATAATTTCATCACAAAACCCAGGCTATTAAATGCTAACCTTGATCGGTAGGTTTATTACTAGGGCCAACTTGATTTGGTGGCATATTGTTAGCCATGGTGTTTTGGGATTTAGTCTCCATTGTAAGCATCTTCATAGATATTTTCCGTAGATAATCAGGCTAAAAAAAGACAGAACACCAGTGCTGTGTCAAACCATCAATAATTTATCCTATATATTTATATATTTGCATAGGTAACAACAACAAAAGAAATGGAGGATCCCCAATTTTCAAAATGGATGTACCTGGCTTGTTGCAGCATTAAAAATCTTCTCTTCAAACCTTTTAGCAATCTTCCGAAGTTCATGCAATCCATCAGGACCGGAAACAGGAATATGTTTTTTTAATGTGTCCATTCTACACCAAGAAAAACAATAGTTGCACAATTAGATGATGGAAGGATGGAGATGTTAAGAATATCTGCCAATCCTAAAGAGACAGAACACGGTTATCTGTAAAAAGTTGATGAAATCAGAGAAAAAGCCCACACACCCAACCTGTGAGAGAGAGTAGGATTAATGAGTTGCCATGATGGTCTTAATAACACCGTCTCACAGAAAGCTACGATAACCTTTCACCCAATGTCTATAAGGTTGTATTTGTTTCAAGGTATCGCCAATTATTCCCAATAAAGTGAATTAAGGAATATCGCATTCCCATATTTTGTACAAGTTCTGAAAACTAATTCCCATATTGTGGATTCCCAGGAATATAAAATATAAAAGTCTTGCTTTCTTTCCATAGTGAAATGTGGGTATTCTACATTCTCATGAGAATGAAAGTTATTTTCTGTGATAACTACCTATCACGTCTTCATTCTTCCACGTTTCTTCTGCTTATATTTCCTGATAATACAATATATCTTGAAACAAACATTCCTAAATATCTATTTGTAACCAAAATTGTGAAAGAAAAACAAAATAGCACATCATGGAGGAATCAAATACAAAATCCTGATGTAGTGTTCACTACAACCAAAAGTTCCAAAATGTTACAAAGATATTAAACTAGTAGAGCATTGCTCTCCCTTCTCTTTCTAAATCTCCAAAATAAATGAAAGAGAAGTGCTCCACATTAGAGGACAGACCAAATGCTCACTAATGATACAGAAAGGTCTAGACTATCAAGTTATGCAATGCAACACCAAGACCAAATAAAGTTATAGTAAATTATAAAATAATAATAATAATAATAATAATAATAATAATAATAATAATAATAATAATAACAATAGCAACAAAAATAATAATATTAGATAAAATTCCTTCTATATGACAAACTAAAATAACCTTCTGAAAATGTTGTCAATTTAGGGATTCATTATTTATTTATTCATTTTCCTTTGATATGCAACAACTGTTAAAGAACTAATCAATAACCTCGAGAGTACAGTATTAAAATTGAAGCTTACATTTTGTTGACAGTATTAAAATTGAAGCTTACATTTTGTTGACAATTCTTTGGCGTGAATCAGGGGGTAATTGAGCTCTCCAATCGTTTGGATCCATAGTGGGATTATTACCTTGATTAGGTCTCCAATTATTGGAATCCATCAGATTCAAATCACCTGAAGTCAGATTTTAGATGGAAACATTTAAAAGGGTACATACACATAAAAAATATATTGTTGCTATGGGTTGATAGTAACAACTACGATATAAGCACAAAAATGCACTACAAGCATAAAGTTTTGCCAAATTTAATCTTTCCAATTTCCAAAATCTCAAAAGTTAATAAGAACTGCTAAAAATTCGAAAGGGATAAGACACATTTGGAAGAGTTACCATGGAACTGAATTATCATATATATATATATACATACGCACTTGACAGTTATTTTGGTTAAAATCTTTCCATAAAATCTTTAACTTATCTCAATAAATTTGAAGATTAAACTTTTCAATTAGGCTTATAAAAATAAACTCATTGAATAATCGCTTAATTAAATTGCTTGTCCAAATGTGTCCAACCTCAATAGCTCCCAAACTAATCTGGCATCAATGTGATACAAAGATAAGTCGGCAGTTTTTTGAACTGCACAAAACAGACAGATGTCTCTTAGGTCTATAAAGCTGTAACGCATCTCCTGTACTGATTTTACTACAAATCATTGTCCAAACAGAAGACTTGTCCTTCGAAAGGATCTGAATTTTTCAAACTTAGCAAGAAAGACACTTTATTTGAAGACTTTGAAAGAGAAACATAGACAAGATACAATTAAGTATAAACAAGAGATGAAACCTTCTTGTCACAGGACCCTATACAACAGGAATACTTGCAAAAACTAACACACCCAAGCACCCATAGTGCCTTCTTGCTTCCTGAATCGATAATAGAGGGTCATTGTATACAACCTTCTTCCCCTTGTATATACAAAGTTGATTTTAGATTCAAATCTGTGACCAACTGGTCACACAAGGCAACTTTACAGGGGTCATTGTATAAAACCTTCTTCTCCTTGTATGTACAAAGTTGATCTTAGATTCAAATCTATGACTAACTGGTCACACACGGCAACTTTACAGTTGTGTAGGTACATATCCTCAAAACAGGAATAAACATTAATTATCTAAACCACAACACACCACACCAAACATTAAAATTATGATAAATTTTATTCCTAAAGGGACTGAGTAAAGTTGTTGAAGTGAGTGACCAAATATAGAGTAGATGGATGATTGTGTTAAATGGACAACCAAATGTGTCACACATTACAGCTTACATATAATGCTGAAAACCTGGAGCTTAAGATTGATAAACAGATAACTCCAAAACCAAGAATAGCACAATGGTATCTCATTTCTTATGACACATTGAATTTCATCAGAAAAAAGAAATTCTTTCAAAGATCAAATTGACTCAATCAAAAGCAGTGGCAGGTTGTTGATCAAATTGACTCAATCAAAAACAACAGAAGGCATAGATTATACACATTCTCCTATACTCCCATTTCATTTCTTCATTTATTCCCTTGTCAATTCCTCAAACCTCAGCCTCCTCCCTGTAATCTGCATCACTCCACAAATAATTTCAACGCAGACTATCGTTTATTTTCAAAAAATCACACTCATTAGACAATTCAACACATGCCAGAAATTCTAATTCCATCATCATCATCATCAATTACAAAAACAATCATTCCATTGAAACAATTCGAGTTTCAAACAATTCACCTCTTGCCACAGAGCCCAGGGGTTTTCAATCAGCATCAGCACAGATAGATAGACAAATTATTCCATGAATTCACTAATATAATAGAATAAACAAAAAGAAGAAAGCAATCGAAAGAAGAACAAAAACATAATCGAACAAACAAAAGAAAGAAGAAACAACAAAATAAAAAAAAACCGTACCGTATCAAAGGCAACTAAGCAAAGGCCGCGGAGGCGGCGGAGACGGCGGATAGAGGAGTCGTCCGTCGACGGCTCCTCCGAATCGGAGCTTGCAGATAACTGAGGTTTTCTACGCCTAATTCACCAAAATTAATTTCAATGAATCCATCAGTCTCACATGTAATAACCTACTTTCTTAGGCTAAACACACACAAATAATTCACAAAACACAAATCATAAATTTATAGCTTTGTTAATTAGAGAGGCTTTGCCTCATTGGGTCCAAATTCTAACCTTCACACACTTACAAAAGGTGACCTTCCCTATACAGAAACAGACATTAAGGATAATTAATTAAAATTAATTATCAAGTAATTTTTCTATTTGAGCAATTACTGTGAAATGATCAAACTTACATTCAAAAGCGTGTAAAGGATTAAGGTCCCTCCTTTACACGCCATCTTCTTTGACTTTTCCCCTTTTCCGCAGCAAATAAGCATGCGTTGCAGAGAAAAAATATTTCCTTCAGATTTAATTAAATTTGAATTTAAGAAATGTATTAAATTATAATTTAAAAATAATTGTGACATTAAATCAAGCTTTATAAATATTAAAGAAATCTTATTTTATAATTCCATCTGGACACAAGAAAATTCAGTGATGTTTATCTAGAAAAGATTAGAAGTTGCATGGTACTGAAAAGTGTATAAATTTAATTTATTATTATTTTGATTGACTTTTATGTATTTTGTGTGAATTTGAATTTGAATATTACTATTTATATTCATTATTATTATTATTTATTTATTTATTTATTTATGTGTAATATGTGAGACTTCTCAAAATACGTGAAACTAATATAAATATCATTCTCAACAAAATAATTTCTTAATTAGTTTATGTTGATTATTACTGTTTATTACCAATTCATGAATTATTATTATTTTCTTATTACTATATGTTAGTGAAGATCCGAATATCTATGTGCACTTTTCATAATAACAAAAATTAAAAAAATTATAATTAAAATATTTCTTCTAATAATTAATTTTTAAGATAGTATTAAATTTGTATTGAAATTATTAAAAATTATCTGTACAAAAAAATCATATTTTTAATAAATACGAACAATAAACTAAAGTGGATTGATTATTATAATTGGTATGAGTTGATTTGGGATTTATTTCCATTCAATTTACCTTTATTGGAAACAAGGAATGGTAGCATGCACTCCTTTTATACATACTTTGATTTTATTTCCTTTGTATCTAACATTTTATTTCCTTAAACAAACCTAACATATTTTTTTATTTTATTTCCTTTTGTGTTTAATTCTACCTACTGAAATCTGCTTTGATTTTTTTTTATATTTAATATTTTATTTATTTAAAGTAATATATGACAAATAAAAAAATAAAAAAATTGTTTGTTATTACAATATTAACACACTATAAGAAAAATAAATAAATTATACGCTAGTAAGGGAGAATGGGTTGGTATTTTAAACATTATTTGATTTATTATATGTTAATAAAATATGTTCTTACTTAATTAAGAAGTGAAGAATATATCAAATAATATTACACACAACCAATAAAATATAAAAAAAACTTTTAATTAGAAAAAATAAAAAAGAAACACACAAACATTTTTGTTCTGATTAAATTTTACTGAAATTTATATTGAATTTTGATAATCATAAGTTTAGTCACATTATTTCAATGTTTTTTAAATTTTTATTACAAAACATATTTTACGTCAAAAATAATATAATATAATCACTTAATTGACGAGTTAAATTTATCAAGAAAACATTACAACTATAAGTAAAACTTGTGGCACGAAAATATTGAACATAGATATACTAAAAACAATTTTAAATAACAGAAGATATATCTTCTTATAATGAATATTCTAAAAAGATAAAAATTAAATTAAGTGAATATAATAATGATTTCACCCGTTGCCTTAGAAAAGTTTATAAAAGGAAGAGAATTAACTATTCTTGCAAGGCAGAGAATTTGTTTGTAATAGATTAATAACTAGTTAATCTCAAAATTCTTGAAAAAAAATGCTATATAAATTTATTTAACATATATCTAATCTATTATATTGTTAATAATTAAAGAATTAAAGCTTAAAATTCAAAACAAACATTCTAATTAATCTATTATTTCAATCCATAATGAGAATCAACAAAATTTATTCCAATCAATTTAGATGATCAATTTTTCCATTTGTGATAATTAATTATAATATTAACTAATCAATTATATGTCAGTGTCCACCTTTAAACTATATGTCAGTGCCCACAATATAATTAATTATGTTTTAACACCATGAAATATAATGTTCTAAAATATTTTTTAAATTAATTTAAAAAATACTTAAGATTCTCTCAAAGTAAATATTATTATATATAAACTCAAAATAATTTATATTAATGCATAACTCACACAGAAGATAAATTATTATACTTTAAAACTTTATTACAATCTTTTTCCAATAAGTTTTAAAACGCTCACACTTTAATATATATATTTTATTTATACTTATCTAAAACTTAGAGTAAAAGAAAATATTTCATGTCACATCAATATGTTTTTACAAGATATTTTTTTATTAAACTGACATATCAAGTTTATAAGTGTGACTTTAACTATGACCTTTAAAATATTAAAGTTTTTCAAAAATTTTGAAGAAACATTGCTACTAAATTACCCTTAGATATAATATTGTAGAATAAAGTAATATACAAAGACATATCTCATGTAAATATACAAATTACTAATTAATTCTCAAAAAATATTATAAAATCTACATATTAATTTTTTTAAATATTTTTATTGGTTTATCACATTGAAAGTTTTTGCACAATTATCTGATTACAAATTATTTTCATATAGTTTTCAAATTATTATAAATATTAGTAATTTATTGTATATGGTAGTTTATAATTATAGAATAATTTAAAATAAGTTACATTAATAACTTATATATTATTTAATATATTTATATATGTCTTTCGTGTATAAAAAATATAACGAACATATATTATGTAAGAAAGTTGACACCGGTACAAAAATAGAAAAAAAAAAACATTCTAGTTGGATTATAATAGTTTGGTTATTAATACTTAGCTAAAAATTATCTCAAGTATCTCTATAATATGTTCAAATTTTAACTAATGCAACTTCCTTTTGATAAAAGAAAAATTGTAAAGAGGTGGTAACTCTTTATAACAGATATATGTTTCTAAGCAATTTACAAGAAAATTTATAATTATTTGTATTATTTTTAAAAATTGAATATCATTTCTTTAAATAATATCACCACAATACCTATCACAAAATTGCGTCAGTCTTTATCAGAAATTCATAATATCGGTCAAATGGGTGTAAAAGCTACATAAAAAATAAGTATAAAATTTAGAGTTGATAAGACACATTATAAGTCAATGCTAAAAGTTTATAAATATTAAAAAAAATTAAGTTTAGCTGTTGAGACACAAATATAGACAAGAGATTTTAATTTTATATTTAAAAATTTAAATATAGTTTAGGTCTGACTGACAAAAGTATTTTATCATAATGTAATAATTAAAATAAATTTGAAAAACTTAATCATGCCAGCTTAATCAATATTAGAAAATTATTTTTTTTATTGCCAAATCAAATAATAAAAATATGCATTAAAGATTATTTTAAATTAGGAAAGTTAAATCCACATTCTGAGTAATAGTGTAGTAGTATCGAAAGGTTACATCAAAATATGAGTTCTACCTCTATAATATTTCAACATTTGAAGTGTGGCAAGTGTTTGATCACCGAAAGAGTTCCTTATTATAATACATCTATGGTTGTGGAAAACAAACTTTTCTGTGTAGAGTACTTAGAACTTTGGAAAATCTCATATCTTCTATATTCAAACTTTAACTCATTTTTCTTAAATTATCATTATTATTTGTTATAATTGAATTTCAGTTTTTATATAAATTTGTCTATAATATGAAGCTTTGGCATTAATATTTGATTTGGAATTTGAAAATAGATTTCAATTTGAAATTTCAATTGAAATTTCATTTGAAATTTCATTTGAAATTGTAATTTTATTTGAAATTAAATTTGATTAACAAATGTTATCATTGAAATTGAATTTTTGTTTGAAATTCTTGAAATTGAATTTTCATTTCAAATTATAATTTCAGTTACAATATTTGAGCTACTATGTTCACTACTAATATATAGTGTTCAATTCAGATTCATCATTATTGAAAACACAAGCAACAAATATACTTCTCTTTTATGTTTGTTTATAGTCAAATATTGTAATGAAAAATAAAATTATGCATGTAAAGGAGAAAAACTAGTTAAGGAAAGTGTAAAGATGAACTTCATAATTTATTAGAACGTATACATTGCCTTCACTCTTTGCTTATTATAATATTAAACATTAATAAAATTCTTTTAAGTTGTATTATTTACTAATTTGATACTTTAATTGTAATCAATTTGTTTCCTATCAATTTATATTATTTGTTAACTTGATACCAGGTGTTAAATAGTAATTACAATTATTATTATTTTACCTGATTATGTAGATAGACATTATAATAATCTAATATATAATTTTTTGTTTAATGTAATCGACTAAATCTTTAATATTAATATTTTTAATATGACTACTCTTTATTTAATATTTTAATTTTATTATTTTATATCAGTCATACTAATGATACATGATAAATATTAAATAATGCTACATGATAAATATTAAATAATGGATGTCAGTCATAATGATCTTATTAATTGCGTGAATTGCATGAAGTTTATACAAATGTTATAATTTATATATTTGGAAAAAGTCCATCTTTTACCAATGTAAGATCCATACTAATCCTGACTTAACATCAACTTTTTAGCATTTAAAAGGATTTTTAACCAATTAACTATCCATTTTTTTTTGTCTTGTAGTGCGTGGTTATGGTTGATCTTTGCTAATTTTAAATAAAGTTATGGTCCTACTATCACAGTTAACTATTTGATTTTAAATAATTTTTTGATTAGCTTATTTGCTAGCTAACATAAGGTATGTCTTATTCAAAGTGTATAATGTAACTTCAATGTGTTATAATGTAACTTCAATTATTAACAAGTTTTCTACCTAATTTTATTAAAAAAGACATCGTTTAATGCAATTTTATTAAAAAAGACATCGTTTAATGCTAGAATTTTGACATGGATTCTGTTTTGGTTTGACAATGTTGCATTTTTGGACTTTATTTCAATATGATTCCCATTAACCGTGCACTTTCAAACCAAGAAATTGGAGAAGAAAGATTGGGGATTATTTCCTTCCTTTTGTTCTTAGCTTCAAAGTTCTCTGTGTTGTTTCTAAAATAGAGAGATTATAGTATATAACAAAGATAGATCTAGCAAAAGAATGGAGAGAAAGAAAACACCCGTTAGGAAGTGACAATTTTTGTATAACTTCACAATATTTTTTAAAACAAACGTGAAATATTCATAAAAAAAATGCAAGGTGGATTAATTAAATAATTTTTTTTGAACAATAAAAAATAAATAAAATTATAAGGAGCATTTTAGTGATACTCCAAACTTTATACAGTATCTGTCTATGACTAGACTAGGTAAAGCTGCATCAATTAACACCTATTACACTATAGACTCAACCAAGCAAGTAATACATTAGGATTACTATAGATAGGTAATAATGTATACAAAGAGTTTTACATCAACAAGGTGACAAACTACACAATTGAGAAATGATTGTAACATCATAATTAATGTATTAAGGATAACTGTGAAAGACAAGTACACTTCACTCTCTAAAGTATAAAATACCTTCAAAGGAGTTAGTAACCATAATTCTTACCAATTTAATTAAGACATTGCTTAAAGTGTAAGCTGTTCTATATTGGAGAAATTATAATTTGCTCTCTAATGGTTTTTCTTGATCTTGTTGAACTACATCAAGTGTTTTCCTTCTTTGTAGACATTTGAGCTTGTCTTTCTTTAACAAAAACTACCCACAAAATCACAGAAAACATTACTGCAGTTGAAACCAACACCAAGCCAATGAAGATTTGGTGGCTATTTCGCTTGAACGAAGGACAATCGTCCTTATTGATTTGATCAAAGGTTTCTATAACAAAAGAACAATCTACTAATCGAGCTAAGAGTGGACCATTTTGATACAGTGAGTCACTCAAGTTGGTAGCCACCATAACCTTTGAGTATAGGGAAGGAGTCAATCTTCCCATTGTATTGCACAGACCGGTTGGGGACGTATTACATACAAAACTTTGATATGCCTGTCCATTACATAAAAACCATGACAACAGATACAGATATGGACATGTAGACACATGTAATCTCCAAAATATAAGACACAAATATATATGAATTATATAAATTGACAGTTAAGTTTCATGTATTAAAAAAATCATCTATGAACAAGGTTAGTCAAATATAACAAAAAATGAATCTAATTCATTTATCTAAAATTCAAAAAGTAAAAAGAAACATATATAATCTAAATATTTTTTATTATATATAGGATTTTTTTCTTATTATATTATTATATATAGCCATAAGTTTTTATAAAATTATTATATTAGCTTTTTTAAAATTGTGTTGTATCTATTTTAGAATTGTCAAACCTAAAAAAATGTCTTTTAAATTAGACACTTTACTAATACTTGTCGTACGAATGTCATATACATATCAGTATCCGATACGTGTTGGACATAGGACACACTACTTAAATATGAGTGGACGATTTATAAACTACATTCCAATTATAACTTATAGACAAAGACCCGTGTTTAGCATATGATTAGAAAAAAGGAGATTGTTGAGTTTAATCTTCATGTATCACCAAGGCATATATCAACAAAATTACCATATAAAATAGTTTGTGAAAAATAGTAAAGTAAAACTTCATGGTTAAACAAAGATTTGTGAAGGGTCAAAATGAAGTGATGAACTTACCGTAGGTGCACCCTTTAAGCTTATTTCCAATGCATCACATGCCCTTTCAGTCATGTTAGGGAAAAATGGATTGCAAAGGAGGGGCAATGCTGGACCAGATTGATTGTAGTATAAATCCTTATCAGCCTGCATAGGAGGCATATCTTTGTTGGCTACATTAACTACAAATTTATTAACCAAATTCACCACAAGGTGTGAGGTGTTTTTGCTTATGTCCAAGGTTTTTTGGGTTGTGGCCTCATCCATGCAAGGAAGAAGTTTACTTATAGCTGATTCACTTCGTGGGTGTTGAACCCATTCATCCATTGCAACACATGTGTCAGCTAAACCACTGGAAGGTCAAATGGAAAATAAAGAAACAAATCAACTACAAATTGAAGATTCATATAAATTTAATAGTAACTTGTCTAATATACCAATGACCCTTTGCTTCGTGCGCTATCTTAACCTAAGTGCTTTTCAAATAGTTGCATAAAAAATTTCCAAAACATTAAGTAGCTTCGAAAAATAGGGTTTCTGTGGCCAATACTCTGACCAAATTCTGAAAATAAAAAAGTCTATAAACTAAGATAAAGCATGGTTGTGATAATGTGAAGGAACTTACTTATGAACAACTAAAGATATGCTGCTCAACAAAAAGGTCATTGTGACCAGGATCCACCCAAAGAAAAGCAAGCTGCAGTATATATTTGGAAAGAATTAAAAACAAAAAATAACAGAAGAAACACATGGAAAATTGAAAGAACAAAAAATAGTCCATTAATTCAAGAAAAAGAAATAAAAAAATGGAACTAAAGTCACCTACATATAAACGATTGCTTTCCAGCCAAAAATAGAGATCACTACAATAATAATTAAAACAATATATAATGAGTCAAATGGACTTTTTGTCTAAAAATGAAGATCATTGCAATAATAATTAAAACAATATATAATGAGTCAAATGCACTTTTTGTAAAGGAAAAAATCTTGCAGGATTTATATACTTACAGAAGCCAATCGCTGCCAAAATAAGCATCATAGTGCCAACAATGATCAAACTCTCACTTCTGGAATTTACAAACATCGATTTAGTAAGATGAATCCAATTCCTTAACCCAAGCTTCACAAGAAACAAGAAAAATGCTAGCAGCATACTTAATTATTCATTAAAAACTATATGAAACCCTAAAAAAATTTTGAGTTTTAATAAGTTATAATGAATATTAGAGAATGTATTGCTAAGTAAACTAGGATTCACTCACATAGCATTCAGGAATTCCATTGAGATTCTTGTAGTTTCCTCAGCTTGGTTTATAATAATATCAGTTTGATTGGAGAAATCTTCAGCCGTTTGAATGCCTTGCTTAATATCATTTGGAAGAGTAAAACTAGCTACTTGAATGTCCTTGGCTGCTGCAAGATTGGTTATCACAGTTTGAACAATATCAACTACTGTATTTGTTCTTGTTACCAATGTATCTGATACATCATTTGTAGTAGTCTGGAATCTCTCCAGTCCAGTGTAAAGGAAAACCCCTCCAATTCTGCATTGTGGAAGTGAACACTAACATGGATTCAAACATGTTTTTCAAAAAATATGTGAAGGGATTAAAGGGACCTACACTGTCATGATCAAGAAGAGCACGATAAAGATGAGTGATACTACATAAATCTTTCGAGAGTAACCATTCCTAGGCTTTTTTTTCTTGCAGCAGCCACAACAATGCAAGCAAGCTATGAGGGTGAAGGAAATTGCCACAATGAAACACCAGAAGACAGCAATGACAACCAGAGGAGCACCAGAAAAAGCAAGAGACTACACTCCAACCAATTTGTAGGAAGAGAATCAGAAGATGATAAGGGAAAACTAAATATTATAACATGTTTTCTGACATCTCAGAAGTACAAAATTTATGTTATCATGATCAGTGTTCAATTGAGACATTGAGTTGTCTAAGGTAATGTATATGAGAGTATGTAAATTCATGAAGACGATTATAAATTTTGATAGATATATTCTTCTTAACATGATTTTCGGTAATAAAACTATTTTATTCATTATGTTTTGGTATACCCAATAGTCTCACATCAATACATTCAATAGTTTATATCATTTAGAAGTCGAGGTCAATATCAGGTTCAATATACCTTCTTCTCTTAATTCTAAAATATCTTTTAAAAATAAAACTGTGACATAGCTTCAAATTCTAAAAGAGACAATATCTCAAATGTAATAAAGATAATATTTTTTTATCTAGCATCTTTAAAGTACTTGTACTTGATATAGGATATATAGGATAGAAACATGCTTAATAAAGTACTTGTACTTGATATAGGATATATAGGATAGAAACATGCTTAATATTACAATGCAAAAAAAAAGTGCATCATGGCTTGTCAAAAACATCAATGTGTGGAAAAAAATGAGGATGCATGTGGGTAGAAAAATAAGAGGTTCACACCATATAATAATGTGTATTGGTAAGATCCCATCCACCATTGTAGTAATTGAAATTATTACTTGGGTCAATTCTGTACGTTCTCGTTGCTACTAATGGTACTCCTGATGTATTTGCAGGTGCAGAGTTGTTATTCTGCAATCCTATGATAAATAAAACATTTCTCATAAGAGGAAGGAGAAAGTTAATATCCAAAGTCTGTCAATAACCATGGAAAATACAATATCAAAACCCTTTTTAGAGGACAAAAGCCAACGTTAGATGTGATTTTAATGTTAAAAAAAGTGTACCTTCTGGGGACCCGGAATCTTTTGCATGGCATGGAGAAAGCAAGATCCATGAAACAACAAGAATTGAAATGAGACGAATCATTGTGTTAATATCAAAATTATGGCTCCCAATCACAACATAGGTGGTGCAATTGTGATTGGGATGCTTATATATGAACTTTAACTAAATTCGTTGGGTTTATGACAATACTTTAAGAGGGCCATTCAAATGATTCATGCATGAAGTTAAAGATGTTTGTTTCCCAGTAGGGGATTGTTTTGAGGAAAAGTGGAGAAAGAAAACAAGATAAAAACCGTTAGCTAAACAACAAAATTGTTCTTAGATATCATGGTATCTACAAAATTTGCTAACTTTTGAATTTAGGAATCCACAACATACGGTTTTTTGGTTACTATATAAGGTTAGAAATCTAATCGTATTAATGCTTTAAAATATGGGAGGCACAACCACTTGACTTAAATAGAAAACTCTATTAAGAAAGGTAAAATTTATTTGGGATATTTTATATCTCTCTTGATTTTCAATCTTTGAGGCCCTAAATTCTCTCTAACATAGAATTTATTAGAATATTTTAATAAAATTCTTTATTTATCATTTTCAATATTACACTATTTTTTTATGGAATCAACATTTATGTGATTTTATATTAGGTTGTTCACGCCTCTAATAGGATTAGTCACATTTATGTGAATGAATCTCTTTAAACAAATATTTCATACTTTTAAGGACTTAACCACACTCCTATCAAAAAATCTCTTATGCAAAATCAACCAAAAGTTTAACACTAAATTAAAATTATTATATAAAAATATAATAATTCAAAATTTTATATCATTCACAAAATTCAATGTGAATTTAAAATAGTTATTATTCATTTAATTTTAAAATCCTTATAAATCAATACCACACTACTAACCTTTGTTTATCCCATGATTAAATCTCATCAAAGTTCTATTATAATAAACTATCAATGTTTTTCCAGTTAAAAGATTAAGGTAATTTTTCTTTTATTGTAATTCTTGTGTTCTAAAAAAAATTCTAGAAATAGAAAAAATTATTTACTTCTGATTAAAAAACCGAATATGTCATTATAATCCCGAATTAATAAATATTTAACTTTTATGAAATATGTCTTTGTAATTTATATTAATTATTGTTAACTAATTTATATGTTTTTTATAAAATAAAATTATTCTACTAGAATAATTTTACATAAAAATAATTAAAAAAAGATTAAAAGTGAATAAGGTATACATTAGGATAGTGATACGTGGCAATTAAGGAATACAATAAAAAAAAAAATTACTTCATTTTAAACTAACGTGTAGTGATAAGGAATACACGTGAAGAAGAAGATTAGAGTCGCGTGCATCCATGCTGGAAAATAATCTAAATCATTGAACAAAGTAAATTAATCGGCTTTCTAATGATTAATTAGAAGCACCTAACCTAACCTAACAACATTCGCAAGTAACCAATTATGCTTCACATCACCATTAACGGAAACAATGATGTTGACAAAGTTAATGTGTATTATTTATAATAAGCAAAAAAGTACATTAATTAATACATAGAGAAGTAAACTACTTCTACTCTATAATATTTTTTTTTTTATCTTATGTCTTATTCATCATGTTGTAAGTTGTAATAGTGTAAATACTATTTTAAAAATTTCTCGATTTCTCGTCTTTACTGCCAGCTAAAATTTCACTCAAATATCTACAATATTTTTTTAAAAAAATTGGATAAAAATTGTTGAAATTACCACACTTAAATGAAAACAATTATATCAAACTTTTGCGAAAAGATAAATTTTAGACTTAACTGTATTTTTATTTCTTGTAACTTACATTTAATTTATTTAATTATTGAATCAAATTCAAATAAATCAACTACCTTATTTTTTTTTATCAACAATAAAAAATAATATAAATAACATAATTTCAGAATGTTTCAATCCATATACAAATCAATTACTTAATTAATAAAATTTCAAATTAGTTTAGTTTATTGGATCATTTTCGGTCTATTAACTAGTGAAAAATAATAAGTGGAGAAAAAGGGTATCACTATCCTAATTTTACTTTCAATTTTTTTCAGCTTATTTTTTATTTTACTATTTTCTATCAAACCATTACATTATATTTATCATATTCTTTTCTCTCTTTTTTATTTTATTTTTCTTCTTTCTACCATTTTTATCATATGTATCAAAACAATGAAGTGTATATTTAGTTTTTTGGAAGAGAAATATCTGACATGATTTAAAAGTTACAAAAAGAACAAAATTATGCTAGACTCAATAATAATCAATACTCAAAGAAAGAAACATGGAAAATGAAAGCATAATAACATATATGATATGAAAGAAAAAAAATCAGTTTCAATACACAATATATACTACAACAAATATTGGCTTGCCATTACTCTAGAATGATGGAATAAAAGTAAAAAAAGAAAGTGGAAATGGACATAAACTAATGGGAAGTGTCACTAAAACTGTAATTACAAGTATAGACAGAGCAAAAGGCTTGCAAGGTCATCAAGAGCAAGAGAAAGATGGTGGCAAGGAACGTAAGAACCTTCCATGAACTGAACACGTAACTCTTCATGAACTTCACAACCTTAACCTTAAATCTACAGTTATAATACTTGTTCACATCTTCAATCACCTTATCCAGCAATGGTTCCTTTGACAATCTCAATGATTTGCTCATCCCATTCCACATATCAGCCACTTCTTGATCACTCTTCAAATGGTTCTGAATGATCCCTTTTTCTCTCAGAATTCTTGCATCTTCCTCCGAGTCTATAATCCCGTTCATCAACTCAGTGAAACGGGTCATTACCAAGGGCCCTGATGCAACTGATGCTTCATATGCAACCAAATTTTTCAGGATAACTTTGGTGTTAACGTCCAAACAAACTGTGGGAAGGTATAACGTGCATGCTTTTGAGTCAAAACTGATGTTTGATATGCTTTTGGTTGGTAAGAAACGAACACCAGAATTCAAGAGTTCTGTAACTGAAGGAATGGTGATTTCCTCCACCAAGGGTGGCTTGTTCATGAGACTTTTGGAGCTTCTTGAACTCACACTTTCTCCTTCATTTTGAGAGCAAAACAAGTACTCAAGAGGTTGTTTCAGAATCTTAACTCCTGGAAGGTTGATTATGATTTTCCATGGCAACTTAACAAAGACTTTCATAGGTCTAGATCCAAGTACTTTTCTTATTATATTCACTGGCCCTTTGTTTAACTTTGAAAGCAGCTTCCACAGTTCCTTAGAGAATTCCTTAACTTGCCTGGAATCAGTGTTTGATTCTTCATTTTCTTCTTCTCCTTGTTGAAGCTCAACTTCAATTGTATCTTGTCGTTCTAACATATCAGGGACAATCATGTGATATAACAAATCTAGCAGATGTGCTCTCTTTGAGACTTGAATGTTTTGATATTCTTCCATGATCTTGAAAGGAGAAATCTCTTTGAACAAGCCAATAATCTTCAAGACCAACGTTTCATCTGCAGCTTCTAGCGATGAGAATCTGAGCTCCAACATCTTTCTCAACACAAATAACGGTATTTGATTCTCAAGCATTACAACATCCCTCAAAAGGGTATTGTGAAATGATTTCTTCCTAGGTATTTTTGTTCCTTCTTGGAGGAACTCAAGCAAGAATGAGGCATCAATCGCCATCATCCACACCAATGTTTCCCCGTTGAAATCCAAGAACTTGTGGTAGCATGCACGAACCCTTTGCTCCAACTTGGACAATTGGTCAATGAGATTATCCAACTTGAGGCTTTGTAATTGCTTCAGGAATCTTTTTGCTGCTGCAAGCTTGTGCATCTGCATCTCATACAGTTCCGAACGCCAATAATGGTAAGGTCCAAGAGCAACTTGTTGAGGAACATACGAGTCTGGATCACATGCCCTAAGGAGCTTTGGGACGCTGAAGATGGACACAGGGAATTCACCATCTTCTTCAAGCTCTTCTTCTAGGGTTCTACGGATTTGGATGATCCATTGAAGCTCATCAAAGTTAGACTTTGAGTGAAGTGACATAGCTGATTTCAGAGAAGACATTTATGATATTAATGCAAGATCTAAAGCTGTTTCTTATCTTAGTTTTGTTTGCATGTATAAATCCTATGAACATTGTTATTTTTTTATCTAAGAAACCATGCTAATTATTTTATTTGATCAATCTTTTGTTTCACCAATTCTTCCCCTCAAACAAATGTTTTTCCCGTGCTAATTATTTTCTAAAGTCGTTGCCCTTCACCGCAAGTTGGAACTACCATTGATACTTGAAATTTTAAGTCGCTTTAACTTGGAAACGTGGATCTCTCAACTTTTACGTAGGTTTGTGTTACCTTACTTTTTTTCTACAATATAATAATATATGTGCCAAATGAATGAGAAAAACGAGCAAAGTACAATGTTCTCTTCACGAGGAATGCTATTTTGTAAGCACAATTGTAGGTGGTTTATCTATGTGTGTTTTGTAAGTCAAGTACAAATTTTTTTTTTCAACAGCAAAAAATGAATTAAATAAAAGTACAAAATGATGGTGTTATAATCAATTGTTCTTATAAGGCTTTACACTGTACAATAGAAATGATCAGATTTTATGCAACATTTACAGATAAGGGGTATTGATGAAGTAGAAACAAGATCTAACTTTTTGTATAGAATATTTCAACTCTTGCTATATTTTAATTTAATATTCTTTATTACAGATAAAAAGAAAAAAAATACTAGAATACTTGGAATAAAGAAAAAAAAAAAGTGAAGTTTGTTTTGCATGTTGGGCCCTAACTTTCATTTAAATAGTTTTATTAATTGAAAGATTTCTTTCAACACAAGAAAAGGTAAATGTGTAACCTCTGCCACTTGCTTCCAAAATAATGCACAATTATGAAGTGGGATTGGTGCATAATTCTCGTAATTAAAGTGTCCATTTCATGACATAACTCATGATGAGCAATCCCACTTTCATTAAAGAAGGTATAGAACATTTCAACTATACCTTGTTTTCAGACTAAAGTTGTATAAAGCTAAGATTTAGATCTAAATAATGGTAAAATATGGACGAATAACCACTTTGGGTAAGGGAAATAAATAGTATAATTGGCTGAGCGAAAAAGGATATTTCTAAATTTTTTTGGGGGTTTTATTTATTATTAGTTAAACTCAACGCTTCATTCTTTGATCTTATCTAACGAATAAAATATGTTTTTGAAGTGATACACATGCTTTTATTAATTTCCTTTAAACTTTGAATATTTCAGTTTTTACATTCTAGTGGGGTTAGTTCTTATATTAATTTTGAAGTGGTGCGTAAGATCATACTAATAAGGGTTGAATCATATTGTTATTTAACGTTAAATTGTTATCCTTTGATGATGTGAAAAAATGTCAAAGTTTAAATAGAATGGTATGAATATATAGAGAGATAATACTTATAAGTATCTATCAGGATATACCTTTTTAATTAAATACGCACAGCTTCATCTTTATTCTTCTTTTTTTCTTTTCGAAAAACGACTTTAGATTATCGATTAACACATTTACAGGTGTGCAATCGTCATTTTATATAGTTATTATTAAATTTATCTTACGACATTAAATGGATAGAGACTTTCTGTTTTTGTTTATTTTTTCTTTCATGCATGCAAGTTAATTTAAATAAAATGTCAAATTAATGAACTTAATTGCTGACATGTCTGGATGAAATTTAATTGATAACTATTTATAAATATTATTTTAATTCAATTAACCATTAAATTGCACTTATATTAGCCATATTCGTGTTTTTTCGATAGATTTAACTTAATCACAATAAAATAAAATGTAAAAACACCAAAGGAAAACATGCTTTGTATATTAATTTAAATAAAAAAATCTGAAGATATAAGACACAATAAAGATATAAATATATAAATAGCATAAAGACTAAATTATTATTATTAACTAATATTTTAAATATAATTATCTAATATTCTCTCAAATTATTATTAATAATAATATTATTGATATTATTAATATTATTTTTTATATTATTAATATTATTCTTAATATTATCATTAATATTATATGTATTATTAATATTATTATTGATATTATTATATATTAATAAATATTTTTAAATACTTATATTAATTATTATTATAAATTTTGATATCTCATTTATATTATATTATTAATACTAATATTATTATTAATGTTCTTAATATTATTATTAATATTAATAGCATGATTATTATTATTATTATTAATTCTAATCATAGATAAAAATAATAGTAATAATCGAAATATAATTATTATTTCGTCCTTTTATGATTACAAAGTTTGTCTGTTACCATGTCCTTTTGCATGTTATTTCCAGTGTCATAGTCCAGAATAATTTTACATGTGCATTAAATACAAAACACTCTGACTCAGAGGACTGCAACCAATTTCTCATTCTCATTTGGTGTGCTTGATTCATCATTTCTCATTCCTTTTAGCAGCTTCCCCATATGATTGTCCTTGTATCTTCACCCTCCATACCTGGTGCCTTCTTTTTTGTGGATATTTTATTCTTTACCTTACTCACCTACTTTTGATCATTTGGACAAAAACTAAATAATTGCTTCAACCCTTAGAATAAAAAATATTTCATCTTCTTAATTACAACAGGCTAGTAAACTTTAAAAAACAAGAGAAAATGAACATAAACTTGAAATGACTTTAAATATTGAAACAAGACGAGTCATCTTCATGTCACCAGGATAAGTTTAAGTAGTAGTCAACTAACATATCACATCGTGAATTTGGGTTATAACTGACAAAAAAGACTCCATTTATTGACATCATGACACATTAATTAATCACTGGAATTTATGGCAGATCGCACCAAACGATTGCAAGTGTAGACAGAGCAGAAAGCTTGCAAAGCCATCAAGAGCAAGAGGCATATGGCACCAAGGAATGTCAAAAACTGCCAAGAACTAAACACATAAGCCTTCATGAACTTCCAAAGTTTCACCTTCATTCTACCATTGTGATACTTGTTAACATCTTCAATCACTTTGTCTAATTCTGGCACCCTTGATAGCCTCAAGGACTTGCTCATTCCATTCCACAGGTTTGCCACCTCTTTATCACTCTTCAAGTGGTTTAGAATGATCCCTTTTTCTCTCAGAATCTTTGCATCTTCCTCCGAGTCTATGATCCCGTTCATCAACTCAGTGTAACGGGCTATAACCAATGGCCCCGATGCAACTGATGCTTCATACGCAACCAGGTTTCTGAGGAAAACTTCAGTGTTCACGTCCAAACCAATTGTGGGAAGGTAAAACGTGCACGTTTTGGCGTCAAAACTGATGTTTTTTATGCTTCCAGTGGTAGCTACAAAACGAATACCGCAATTCAAGAGTTCTGTAACAGAAGGAATAGCGATTTCCTCAACTGAGGGTGGCTTGTTCATGAGATTATTATTGGAGCTTGAACTCCCACTTTCTCCCTTTTCATCTCCTTTTTCTTCAGCAAAGAAGAAATGTTCAACAGGTTGCTTCATAAGCTTAAGCCCTGGAAGGTTGGACACGATTTTCCAAGGCAATTGAGCAAAGACTTTGAGAGGTTTAGATGAAGCTACCTTTTTTATCAACTTCACTGGCCCCCCTTTGTTTAGCTTTGAAAGAAGCTTCCATAATTCATCGAAGAATTGCTTAACATAGCTGGAATCTGGGCTTTCTTCTTCATTCCCTTCCTTTTGTTCTTCTTCTTGCTGAACCTCACCTTCATTTGTGTCTGGTTGTTGTTCTGATTTTGGCACTATCACATCGTACATGAAATCTAGCAAATGCACACTCTCTGACACCTGAATGTTGGGAAACTCCTCCATCATCTTGAAAGGAGAAATCTCTTTGAACAGCCCTATGAACATCAAGACCAGCATGTGATCAGCAGCTTCAAGTGACGAGAATTTGAACTCCAGCATCTTTCTCAACACAAACAATGGAATTTGATTCTCAAGCATTACAATGTCCCTCAAAATTGCATTGTGAGCTGATTTCTTCCCAGCATAGTCCACCAAATGAGACAAGCTAGAGGAAACCCTTTGCACCTTTGCTCCTTCCTGCATGGCATAAACTTGAAGGAACTCAAGCAAGAACGAGGCATCAACTGCCATCATCCACACCAGTGTTTCGCCGTTGAAATCCAAGAACTTGTGGTAGCATGCTCGTACCCTTTGCTCCAACATGGTCAATTGCTCAACTAGAGTCTCCAACTTGCAGCTTTGTAGATGTTTCTGGAATCTTTTTGCTGCTGCAATCTTGTACCTTTGCATCTCATATAGCTCAGGACGCCAGTAATGGTAAGGACCAATTGCAACCTGTTGTGGGACATAAGAGTCTGGATCACTTGCCATGAGGAGCTTCGGCACACTGAAGATTGATACGGCAAATTCACCATCTTCCTCGAGCTCTTCTTCTAGGGTTTTGCGGATGTGAATCACCCATCTATGCTCATCAAAGGTTGATTTAGAATTCTCATTTGACATGGTGGATCTTAGAGAAGACATGTATGGTCTTTTTGGAAAAGCTTAGTGCTTGCAAAAAAAACTTTAAAAAGCTTAGTGCTGGCAGAAAAACTTTGCAGTTAATCTTTTTGGTGTTATGTTTATTATGAAAGTGGAGTTATTTGTGCTTTTATTAGGTGGATGAAGCTTCATTAGAGCCAACCATGAAACCATTCTTTGCTACTTTTGATTAAACTATTAGGAATGCATTACTCATGTGTAGTTTATTAAGAACACGCTAACCCTAGGCAAGAAAATTTGACAGTGACTTCCTTTGAATTTGAAGTCATCTCAGTTAACTCAGAAGTGGGAACACAGTTTAAACGTGTTTCATGTACCATATATTAAAGTTCTTTTAGTATATTAAATCAAGGTATTCTGTAAATAGTAGTCTCAAATTAACTTTATCCTATATTAAATGCTAAATTTCATGTTAGTTCTTTTACTATATAAGTAATTTCCTGTTAAACTTTCACGTGGTGTTATGGGAAAAAATTGCCCCCTTAACATGGTGGACCTTGCTTTGATAATTTTAAATAAAATGTAATCAATGAACAATAGGTTAAAAGAAATGTATTAAATAATATGTTGGTATTAAATATAAATTGTTAATATCAACTTGTTGAATAGAATATAAAAAATGGAGTGCTGATGTCTTCACACCACAAAAAATAAATACAGTTACTCAACCACTTAATGAATTAACATTTTAATCATATATTTTTTTTATTTTCAATTTAAAATACTAATATATATTATTATATTGTCTGTTTTTACTTTTCAGGGTGTCAAACTATCTTTTTTGTTGAAAATAATTGATGTTCATCATGGATCTAAATTTGTTGTCTGCGTCCTACTTTTGTCTTTGTCAATCAAAATTTAATATCTCATTTTAAAGGATTCGTGTAATTAGAATGGAATCTTTATTTTTTTTTCTTAACAAATTCGTCATATATGAAACAAAATGGAAGATTAAGGGTGTTAAGTGGTTAAAATTAGTTTGAAATTGAATGCAAATTGATCACACGTATTATATTTTAAATTAGAAGTCAATTTTGATGGTTGTACCAGGGAGTAAGACACAAGTAGGGTAGATCATATATAAATTTTTATACAAATTGAATGTATAAATAACATGAATTAACTTTAGAATATAATTAATATTAGAAACAGGAGTGAAGTAACAGCTGTTCTTCTGAAGAATAATGATACTTTGAGTTTGTTTTAGTTTTCTACATTCATTCTACAATAAATAAATTATTATTTTATTCTAATATAATATTTTATTAAAAAACGGTTGTAAAGTGGAAATATTTTTGGAATAGTATTGTCAAGGTATCTGTATTCCAAATGCAAAGGGACAGAATAACAGCTTCCTACTTTTGTTTTTCTCCTTGGCTTCAGATACAGAAAATTACAATTGCATACTAAAAATAAAATAAAAACAAAGTTATGTTCTTTAACTAATGTACAATTACAATTTTAACTTATATTAACATTTTAATTTTTTATTAAATAATCTTTCTATAAAGAGACCGTAATTCAACGTAACGTCACTCTTAAACAGTTTATGTGTATCTTTTAGTTTAATTTAGTTGGTATTATAATTTTTTCTTACACGTTTTTATTTGTTAAAGAAAAAAAAAACAATATTACAATTTTAACATCTTCAAAATTTATGTCGGATCGAATGTCACGTTATTAGAGTTAATTAACCGATTTTAAAATGATGCAAAAGATTTATAATTTATTTATTAAGTTCAAAATTATAAAATTATTTTAAAATTTTATATCGGTTAAGTTGACGTTAAAATGTAAAAAATATTTTTAAAAAATTATATCACTATAACTGATTCTAATAATTTTGAAACTTTTTTTATTAATTATAAAATTTATGTCCCTCAAGTTGATACTATGCCATTAAATTATTATTTATTTATTATAAAAAATGTGTGATAGCATTAATCTAACATAAAATATAATATATTTATTTAGGATCGTCAACTAAATCGACGGTATATTTTATTATATAAATTTTATTTTCTTAGCATCTTTGAAGTTGACACTACATTTCAATAATATAATTATTTTTTGTTTAGTCTATCGTTAGGGTCAGTTAGGTTGATGTTACTTGTGTCCGGTCAAAAAAGTCATTCTTACGTAATTAGGTTCCAAGTTTTTAATGTGCCTAGTTTGTTGGATACATATCAACACTAATTTTCATTTAGCGCCGGTTATTCTCTATTTGCATTTTTTTATCGACTCTATTGTGATATTTTAGAGTTTACCTTCTCTTTTTTTTAAGTTGTGATAAACTTTGAAGAAATGGTGTAAATAAAGAATTTAAAAACTTGATATTTATTAAAACAAAAGTATGTCACTTATTAGAAAATGCTATTCACTAAAGTTGTACCACGTAAGTATTCTCTTAAATTATTTAAGAGTAGAAGAGATTTAAATTAAGTAAATTATAAATATATTTTTATTTAAATTAAAAAAGTTATAAATAGAAAAAATAATTTTAAAAATTTTATTTAAAAAAGTACCATTTTTCTAAGATACTTTTTTCCTATTTTTTTCCTAAAATTTAAAGAATTTGTTCACATTTTCTCATATAGAAACCCACCTTACTTATCTAGGTGGAGAGTAGAACATTTTCGTTTCTTGAGTAAATTTCCCTTTTTTTTTAATTAGTTTTATGAAATTCGTTGTATGTGTTAGAACAAGACTTTACATTTGTTTTTTTTTTTTCGAATGAAGATGAATTTCTGTTAGGTTAAGACCATGATTTTGTGAATAAAAGTATTTTGTGTTTTCGTTTTACTTTTATCTGAGAATAAGGAGTTACGAGCTTAAACTTTATTCAAGAAATTGATTTTAAGGTGACTAGGTCACAAATTGTGTCAAAAAAATTGTTGATTTTTTTTTTTCTTTTTTATACTGTTATGATCATGTATTTTATAAAAGTAAGTATTGTAGAAAAAAAATCTTAATATAAATAGACTTAGAAAAAGGATATATATATATATATATATATATATATATATATATATATATATATATATATATATATATATATAT
>Ga0209489_101867_pt1 | contig 43339 bp, 27 predicted proteins | sample SiratrowhiteBW_FD_187527 | JGI IMG/M metagenome (GOLD analysis project Ga0209489, IMG submission 187527) | Root nodule microbial communities of legume samples collected from California, USA - Siratro white BW (SPAdes) (version 2) | ecosystem: Host-associated > Plants > Roots > Nodule | place... | reverse complement strand
AACTGCGATGATTGTACTATGTACATGAGCAGATATAAATGCAGATGCAGGACTATGTGGAAGAGTGTAGACTTTATTTTGGAAATTTGATTCTTTTTGTTGGATTCACTGTATGTTAAACAATATACATTTTTGGGATGTTATAACATATCATTTACATAATAAGTTTTCTTTTTCTTTTCAATGTTTACATATGCACTTAATAATGCATAGTTATAAACAATGATAGTAAAATATAATCTGAAACGAATTTTATTTATAATGTTATAAAAGTCTAACTCCTAATGTAGTTAAAAGGAATCACTATCACAAGTTTTGAAGAATTAGTCTCACAATTATTACAAGAGTCCAAAAATTCTATAACATTTCTCATTCAACTCTTATAGAAAAAACAAAGTATAATTTCAAATCATAAAACATTTAATATAAAAAAAATAAAGAAAAGAAGGAAAGAAGAAAAAAAAAAGAGAATAAAAAAAGATATTTTTTTTTTTAGTTTGAACGAGAATCCCTATCACTTGAGCAAAAATTTACTCGCTTGAGAGAAAAAGGTCCAGAAAGCACTCTAGTTTCAGTGTCATTTTCGTTTGAGCGAAAGTACCCTCGCCTGAGCGAAAAGCTTTACTCACTTGGGTGAAAGGCTACTCACTTGAGCAAAACTGCTCGAGAGAGCACCCTATTTTGTTTACAAAGACCTCGCTCAGGCGAGCTATATCTCGCTTAGGCGAGACTTGCAGAGCGAATCTTTTCTGCATCCTTAGCTTGGGCGAGATTCCCTCACTTGAGCAAAAGCATCAAAAAATGATTTTTTGAAAAAAACTTTAATCAACTACCAAATATTAACATTCATTTAAGGTTCAAAGTATTACATAAAGTGTTCAGGTACATCAAACTTATGTACAACTATCTACATGACAAAAAGGAAGACCATCTCAAGGTCATAAAGTCTTTAACTACATCAAAACATATATACAAGTATATACAAGAGAAAAAGAAAAATTAATTTAAGGGTATATCATCTTTAAGGTGCTCCAAAACCTGCATATGCACCTGCTCGTGTACATAGTACAGTCATTGCGGTTTACATAATAACATGAAAAGCAAGGGTAAGCTAATGAAATTAAAATTTTATCAGTCATAAGAATTCCCTTAAAGTCTAGCATATCAAGTTTCAATACAAGTTTTCCTTTTTCATTTCAAATACTCATGTCAAACATTATACATAAAGGCCTCACATGGATCACATCATACATACAGGTCACACCTGGACCTATTGTCTTTCGGAAGACTCATTAAGTATACCCCTACCAGGGACTAACATCTAATCCAATACCCAAGACTTAGATTCAGCAAATTTAAGAGAAAGAACTAATCCAATACCCAAGACTTAGATTACTAGTGAATCTAAGAGAAAAGACTAATTCAATACCCAAGACTTAGATTGTCATCGAATCTAAGAGAAATGATCAGTGTAAGTTCAAACATCTAATATCGAGTGTCTGCCAGTGATCCCAGTGTGTATGAACTCCCTCATCAGCTTCTCACCACCAGACGCCTTAGTCTATGTGATTTAGATCATCAATTTAATGTACTCAAACAAGCATAACTCATACATTATCCAAAATGTATGACATCAACTTTATCATTCAATCATTCACATCAATACCCATTCAATCCACAGATAATAGTATGTAAGAATTTTTCCACAATCATAACAACACTTAACGATTAAATCATCAAACATCATCCAAGAACTTCTTTAACATTATAATAACATACATATACCAAATTCATCAAACTCATTTCTGAATCAAAACAATTCACGTTCATGCAAAAATAATTCTTACAAAGAAGCTTTGAAATTGGTGACCACGTCATCTACACATCCAGATATTTTAACATAAAGTCCTATTTGAGGTAAAAACTAGTTTCCCTTACCTCAAACAACGATCCTCTACCAATTCCTCCAATTAGTCAACAACACCAAACCAACTCTAGGGATTTAGAACAAACTTTTCAAATAACACAAACTTTTAGTATAACCTTAATCAAGTTGAGATGAACACTTTTCTCAACTGTTCCTACCAATATTGAAGACAAAAACTTAACAAAAAACAAAAAACAAGGAGATCTTTAGAGCAAATATGAACTTACTCTGTTTGAGATTTTGATCGCTTAGAAAGGACCCTAAGATTCTCAGTTACTGTGAGGCTTAATCAGAATGTAGAACAGAAAATGTATAAAGGACGAAAATCAAGAGATAAGAGAAAAGGTTACGAAGAGCGAAAGAAGAAAGTAAAAGGGAGGTACTTTTTTTTCTTATCCTTTTACGAAGGGAGATTACAACTATACTTGTGCTGAGACCTAATAAAATATTATTGTTTACATTTAACCCGAATTATTTATGCATATATCCTTAAGAATATCCTTCACACTTTTAGGCATTTTATCTAAATTTTAAATATATATTTTACTAAATTATTATAATATTATACATGAATATATTTTGTTACCGTTTATCCATTTGGGAATCCACCTTCTCTTTTGAATATCCTAATTCTTATTTATATTTCCCTTAAAGAAAGGAATATGTTTTTCAATATTTTCCTTTTAAATAATCGCTTTCAATAAATTATACATTTATACACAATATTAAACATATTTCAATATGATTTTAAATACAATAATAAATTAATATAACTATTTAATTTAAATATTTAATCTATTTTATTTTACTTAAAGTTTACCCCTCTCTTAGCACGTATGTTTACAAATATTATATATGAAAGTGATAGAAAATTACAGAATAACTGTTCTGAATAATGAATTTAACCCATCATGTTAAATTATTGAAAGTCAGAATTCAATAGAGTCACATACCTGAATCCATGGATGAAGATAGAATACTCGATAGGATTATGATCTTCCTCAACCAAAATCTTCCTTATTCCTCTTGCTAGACTTTAGAGTGATTCTTTTGATGGGGTAAGAGACCACAAAGTTTGTGATTTTGGTATATTGGGAACCAACCCTTTACCTCCCTTTTTATTCTAATAACGTCTCAGAAAAATTAAACCAATTAATCTGAGAAATTAAGGAGGTCATTAAAATTATATTAAATGACTCATTAAAACCATTTTAATGACAACCGATTTCGAACGTTAAGGAAATTAATAACTAATATGATTATATAAATAAATATATATAAATATATAGCCCACAATTAGACTAAGGAAATATAATTTATTAACAATCTCCCACTTGGGCTATATATATTGTCCTGAAATAATCATATCACAAAATAAACCAAGAGTGCACATACTGAGTGCTATTTATCCTTAACTACTTAAACAATATGATTCATCTCATATACCAATAATCGAATTACCGCGGCTTTCATCACATTAAATTCGCAACTGAACCATGATGATTACCATACTGATATACTCAACTACATAGATAAAGTCTTAATGAGCAACATGAAAATCACATGAAATTTGATCTCATGCATGTTTATTTTCAACTAGTCCTACTTTAAAATTTTCATTACGATTTACCCAAAATTTGCAATATTAATATTGCAAATAACATAATGTAAATCATCATCTTTTATTCTACAGAAAATTAAATAATATAATGGCTGACATAAAACATATAAAGTATACAAAATAACCCCACTAAACCATGTTATCATCAACAATGATACCCATATAAACAATATGTTCATGAAAGATTTCAGGGATCAATCCTTCGGTTAATGGGTCTGCTAGCATAAACTTTGTTCCTATATGTTCTATAGGAATCTATTTTTCTTGAACTCTCTCCTTAACAACCAAAAATTTAATATTTTGACTTTATTGAGCTCTTGTTGTTGTTGGAGTAAAGTACTACTGAATTATTGTCACAATAAATCTTCAATGACTTTTTAATGTCATCTACTACACAAAGCCTTGTGACAAAGTTTTGTAACCATATGTCATGGTTAGATGCCTCGTGCTCAAGTATCTGTCCAGAACTCCCACTATAAATATTGTATCAGGATGTGTGCAGACTTGAGCATACATTAAGTTCCTTATTGTTGATCCATAAGGTTTATCATTCATTATTGTCCTTTCAAGATCATTTTGGGACACTGTTTGAGACTAAACTTGTCTCCTTTAGCCATGGTTGTGTCGACATACAAGATTAGGAATACATATTTACTCCCACTGAACTTGTAGTATACACATTCATCAACAATATTTGTCTTAAAGTCATATGAGGTAATAACCTGATGAAACTTGTAATACCATTGACGGAAAGCCTGTTTGAGACCGTAGATGGATTTCTTTAATTTGCACACCATAGACTTTGAATTACCTGACACAGTTTTCTGGTTGCACCATATAAATTGTCTCATCAATGTCTCCATTAAGAAATGTCGTCTTAATATCCATCTGATGTAACTCTAAATCAAAATGAGCTACTAATGCCATTATTGTTCTAAAGAATCTTTTGAAGATACTGGAGAAAATGTTTCTTTATAATCTATGCCTTCTTTTTAAGTAAAGCCCTTAGCGGCTAGACGAGCTTTATATCTTTCAATATTACCCATATAATCCCTTTTAGTTTTAAATATCCATTTACAACCAATGGGATTCACACCTTCAGGTAATTCTACTAGATCCCAAATGTCATTGTCTCTCATAGATTTAAGCTCCTCCTCCATGGCACCAATCCACTTTTGAGATTTAGAACTTTTCATGGCTTCACAGAAGTTGATTGGATCATCTTCTGTTAAACTAATGCCATCCTCATGTTCTTGGAGGTACACAAGGTATTCATCCGAAATAACACTTCTCCTTTTTCTTGTAGATCTTCTTAATGACACTTCTTGAGGTTGTTGAGTTTGTTCTATAGGTTGTATTTGAGGAGGATTCTCATTGTTTCCTTATTCTATAATTGTGTCCTGAATAATAATAGGTATGAATGCCTGATCATTATCAATAATAGATTCCTCATCAAAAACCAACATTCCTAATGTTTCCTTCCCCTCCAAACTCAACATCCTCGAGAAAAATTGCATTTCCCGTTTAAAAAAATTGATCTTGATGTAGGATCATAAAACTTCTATCCTCTTGAGTGTTCAGCATAACCAACAAAATAGCAGCTAACTGTCCTTGAGTCCAGTTTTCTTACATGCGGCTTATAAGGTCGTGCCTCAGCTGGACATCCCCAAATGTGTAAATGTTTTAGGCTCGGCCTTTTATTAGTCCAGAGTTCATAAGGGGTTTTGTTAACTGCTTTGCTTGGTACCCTGTTAAGGATGTACACTGCGGTCTTTAAAGCTTCTCCCCAAAGTGATTCAGGCAAGGTGGAATGACTAATCATACTTCTCACAATATCCTTAAGAGTCCAGTTCCTTCGTTCTGCAACACCATTCATACTGGGTTTGCCAGGCATGGTGTATTGTGGGACAGTAACGCACTCTTTTAGAAAAAGTACAAAAGGTCCTGGACGTTGTTCTCCTGATCCATCATATCTTTCATAGTATTCACCACCACGGTCAGATTTGACAGCTTTAATTTTGTTTCTAAGTTGGAGTTCAACTTCAGTTTTGAAAGACTTAAAAACGTCCAAGGATTGGGACTTCTCATGAATTAAATATAAGTACCCATAACGAGAGTAATCGTCTATAAATGTGATAAAATACTGTTGTCCATTCCATGAAGCAGTAGGAAAGGGACCACATATATCAGTATGTATTAATTCTAAGACATCTTTAGCTCTCTGTGCGCTTAGTTTTCTTTCATTTGTTCTTTTCTCCTTGATACATTCAATATAGACTTGAAAATCCTTTAAATCTACGGGTTCAAGAATTCCTCCACCATAAGCCTCTGAATTCTCTGTTTAGAGATGTGGCCTAAATGTTTATGCCATAATGAGGCAAAATTCTCATTTATTTTTTCTTTTTGTACCTTTTGAACTTGTTTGTAGTATTTCATTGCAGAAATTTAAATCAAGATTATACAGATTATCAATTAAAAAACCGGAACAAATAATATTTGAGTTTTGGAAGAGACTAACTTTATTATTTCCGAAAGAACAATGATAATCAGATTTGTCCAAACGAGAAACAGAAACTAAATTTCGTCTAAACGAAGGTACATAAAACGTCTCAAATAAATCCAAAAATAATCCAGTCTTAGAACATAATCTGAAGGTTCGTACAGCTCTCACTGCAACTTTATTGTCATCTGCCATATAGATGAATCTTTTAGCATCACTTGGTAGTCGGCTCCACAGGCAACCCTGCATAGTAACACTTATATGAGTAGTAGCTCTAGAATCTACCCATCAATTGTCCATAGGGGCAAAACTTAAATTAACTTCAGAACAAAAAAAAGCAAGAATCATACCCTTCTTTGCTCGCTAAGCGGCATATTTGGTACAATCCTTTTTAACGTGTCCTGTCTTCTTGCAAAAGAAACATGTTAAAACATCATTTTGTTTCTTTGTCTTTCTCTGCTGAGAAGGGGTAACGGCATTGTCTCACGCTTTCTTTTATGATGATAGGACAAAGACATATGAGCACTCTCTTTATGTTCTCGTTATAACCTCTCTTCCTCTTGCACACAATGAGATATTAACTCATTTAAGGACCAAGTATCTTTTAGAGTATTATAACTCACTTTGAATTGCCCAGAGTGTGTAGGAAGAGAAATCAAAATCAAATGCACGAGTAAGTCCTCAGACAACTCTAACTTTAGTGCTTTCAATTTTGAAGCAAGATGAGACATTTCCATAATGTGCTCCCTTATGTTCCCTTTGCCTTTATACCTCATAGAGACAAGTTTTCTCAAAAGATTACTTGCCTCTGCCTTTTCATTTTTGGCAAAGAATTGTTGAACGTCCTCTAGGAATTTTTTAGCATTGCTATCTTCAGTAATAGAGTCCCGAAATGCTTCAGGAATAGAGCGTTTCATAATCATTACACTCATTCGATTGGATCGCTCCCATTTCTCTATTTTAGCCTCATTAGCATTTTCTTCAGTAGCAATGAGTTTGTCTTGCCGAATAGCTATGTCCAAATCCATACAACCAAGTGACAATTTTTATGGTATCTTTCCAAACTTTGAAGTTTGTGCCATTTAGCATAGGGATGCTGCTAACTTGAGCAGAAACATTGGCAGCTGAAGCTGAAGCAACAACAATTGTATCCATCAAAATAATAATAATAATAATATTGTTAGCAAGAATAATGGGAAAATCATACCGAGATACCTAGAACAACATTAATTTTTAATCTTTGGATAGAAAAATTAACTATAAGTGGTACTCTCATTACCGTAATCAAATATTGTCAAAAAATCCAGTCAAACATTAAGCCTTTCTTTGGACCGACTCAATGTTCACATGGAACCTTGAGAATTTGCAACCTATTTATTTACTGCATACATTTTCTATCAATTGGCCTAACAATAATATTTCTTTGGGCCGACTAGTGCTTGCATAATTAGATAAAAAAATAAATAAATATATATAAACTTAAGGTTCAATGTTTATATTTGGCCAAACAATAAACTTCCTTTGGGCCGTTTATTATTCGCATAAATAATAATCATCATATTAGCCAAACAATAATCTTCCTTTAGGCCAATTAGTGCTCGCATAATAAATAAATATATCAACTGAAGGGGTTCAATGTTTATTATTTGGCCAAACAATAAACTTTGTTTGGGCCGTTTATTATCCGCATAAATAATAAGCATTAAAAAAATTGCATATGAGCAGCGGATATAACAATGGAAATAAAGACTTGGATATGTGAATCGTATTCAAGGTCAAAAATATTACATATGCTTTTCAGGGCAATTAACCAGCAGAATTATTATGTATATCATACCAACAATTCATATGAATTACCAAAATTGCAACATACATAAACCAAGGCCACAATTCAATAAAACGAATTATATAATATAAGACAAAAAGACATAAACATCAAATAGAATTATGTGCGTTTATCCTTTAATTCCAAACAGGTATAACAACAACATAATTTAATGCAATGATAAAACTTTATTCTCAATAATTTAAAATGAAGGAATAAATGATCTGAATAATGAATTTAACCCATCATGTTAAATTATTGAGAGTAAGAATTTAATAGAAGAGTCACATACCTGAATCCATGGATGAAGATAGAATACTCGATAGGGTTATGATCTTTCTCAACCAAAATCTTCCTTATTCCTCTTGTTAGACTTTAGAGTGACTCTTTTGATAGGATAAGAGACCACAAAGAATTTGTAATTTTGGTATATTGAAGATCAATCCTTTACCTTCTCAGAAAACTATTCTTATTAAACTAATTAATCTGAGAAATTAAAAAAGTCATTAAAATTATATTAAATAACTCATTAAAACCATTTTAATAACAAACGATTTGAAACATTAAAGAAATCAACATCTAATATAATTATATATATATATATATATATATATATATATATATATCTATATATATATATATATATATATATATATATATATATATATATATATATATATATATCCGATATTCAGATTAAGGAAATATAATTTTCTAACAGAACGATAAATTCGTTCCCACGTTAAAGAATGGCGTCAGTCTATATGCCTAAGTAGTGCAGAGTTTGCAAATATTACGTTTCTTTTTCAAATTTTAATTTCCAAAAGCCCTCCAACCTACGGCTCGTGGCACTTGCTATTGAAAATGACTTTTTTTATGACGAGAATCTTGGTGAAAAGTACCCAAAAGAAGAGAAGTATTTTGTTTTGTGAGGTCTAATGGATCTCGACAAAATCATACGAAATTAAGAAAAAATCACTCAAAATCCAAATGTTTTCTAATACCATCAGTCATAAATTATAATATGTAATGAGATCTTTAAGCTTTTATAACTGTTTTAAAAGTTATATCTAATTAAAATATTTTTTTATTGTATAAAAATGTATATCAATATTAAATTAAAATATATCTTTTTAATAATTAGCATTGATGATGCTGCTAAAGATCGTTGGAATTTTGCTAATATAATAGTATTGTCAAAGGAAGTTGGGAAAGTATATTAGTTGTACACAATTTTTACAATTTCAACTTTTAAAGCTACTTATTTCTCTTTTTATTCTTTTTTTTTTTTCATTCTCTCAAACGCTATATCATGTTCTTGTAACTTGTTGAACAATTTAGTCACGTTTCTGAAGATGAGATTTTAAGATTATATAGTTGTGACTTCATATTTTCATGATCTATTTATGTTTTTCAAAATATTGATCTCAAACTCTTTTGTTAAATATTTTTCCCAGGCCTAATAAGTGATTTAATGTGTAAGTGAACCACTTTTGCACACATAGATGTTTTTTTCTTAAAGCATCCTAAAAATCTCATATTCTTGAATGAAAGCATTATTCCTTTCTTATTGACCTCTTCAATACTTCCATGCATAACCTCAAGAGCCTCCTACATTTCTATAGCACCACACTAAAATTGTATAGGATTCATAAAAAATAAGAGTATAGAAAATAATGTTTCTGACTCTCACATTATAGTGAGCACATTTCTTTTCATTTTCAATCCAAGAAGAAAAATCATTAAATACATGAAAATTTTCAAAATCTCTCAGGAATAAATGGACATTTTCAATAAATTTTTCATCTTATTTTTCCAAAAGAATTGGTTTTTCACGTAAAAAGTGAAGGTCTGTTAATTAAAATGCCCTCATCAAACGTTCAGGAATGTCCAAACATTTTATGATCTTTAAAGAAAATTAGGTTGTAAACCACCAAAATGGGAAAAATTGGAGGCTTTAAAATATTTTATTTGATTAATTGAACCTTATTTTTCTTGAAACATTTGATAAAAGGATTAGAATACTAAAATAGCAATTTCATTTACACTTTAAGAAACGAAACAACTCAAACATGAAAAATAAGGTAAGAAAGAATATACTTGTTCAATTCTACCTTAATCTACATATAGTTTCAACATGATAAACTTAGTTAGTGGGGTCCTAATATCTTCAAATTCAAGTTACAACTACACTTTGCATGGAGAATATGCAATCACTTAAGATATACAACTTTCTTGAAAGTCTACCAAGCAAACTGCAATGTATTGGAAAACAAATTCAGAAACAAAATTACATGAAAAACTATCAACTACTTTAATGGATATTCGAAAACAAAATATTGAGAGATTATGTAAGAATTTCAAAAAATTCCTTCAGGTAGAAACTCCTTGAAATATTTCTAAAGAAAACACATTTAATTTTTTTAAAGAGTTCTTGAAATCTAAAAAAAAAAAAATGTGATTGCAATTGGTTTATATAAGTTTTGAATTTTATAGAAAGGATTTTATATAAATTGATATAAAATTGATCCAACTAATTTTCTTAATGATGATCGATTATATTATTCACATTTAAATTTAGAAATTCAATATAAACAATCTAATTGATTATCTCATTATATAATTAATTATCAGTTAAATTATAAACTTGCTTGAATTAAGTTTCGGATGAATGATTATTACACAAGATAATCGATTATCTCACTTACAATAATCGATTATAATTTAAGATAATGCATTACTTAATGTGCAAACGCACAATAATCGATTATTTTTAACATAATAAAATAATATATTTAATATGTTCTGAAATTCCTTCTAAAGCAATTTCTAAAATGCTTTAAGTTCTAACAAAGGCAATGAAATGAATATAATGTATATAAATAAAGGAAAACTTAAATTAATACATCATTCATAGTCATTCACAGTTGAAAGAAAGTTTTAAGATGGATCACTAAAACCAAATTATATTCTAAAAAGTCTTCAAGACTCCTAGGACCTTGATCAATGGTCAATTGGTAATAAAATTTTACACAGAGGCTTTACTAAATATGAAACGAACCAATTAAGGATTAATCATGAGCACTTTAATCAAGTAAGACAATTTCTTGATTTTTGAGAATTGAAAACTATTTTTTATTTTTGTCATTGGTTGTTATGAAGCACGAAAACAAAAAGAGTCTATTCTCTTGTGCAAAAATGATTACTTTCTTCACTATTTGTTTTCAGCATAACCACTACAAAATGATCTTTCTCTACTATGAATATAGTCAACATTACACTTTTTAACACAAAGAAAAATAAATTGTATAGTCATTGTTCAATAATATATGTTAGAAAAGTTATTTTGAAAAGTTTAATAAAAACTTATATAAGATTTCATGACATATCAAAGGATGTTATTCATTTTAAAAGTTTGTTAATTTGGCCCAACCATGAATCAGTCCTATTTTCATTTTTAAATAAACTTGACATATATCTCCATATTGTTATGAGTATGATCGTAGTCATTTTATGAACAAATTAGAAGAGTTTCATATTGATCGCCTAACGTAATACTAGACTGTCTAACACCAAAGAGATAATAGTATACATATGGAGAAGTTAATCACAAGATGTCTCCCAATGAATTCAATAGTAAATTCAATAAATAATGTTCACAACTTATCTGCAGTAAGGAAAGTTAGTAATAACAATAAAGGAAATAGGGGGTTTTAAAGATTGTTGTGTAGAAAATTAAAAATAGATGATTTAGAATAATAAAGAGAATAGGTTGACTCTCAAGTTCTTTCACAAAAAATTCTTCCTTGGTTTTCTCAATATTATTATTCTTCAATTTCCTTCACATAGTTGAATTCAATCAAACAAGCGTCAATCAAATTTAACATAATCTTATTAGCAAAACAAGTGTCTACTAATATATTCAATATCTCACCTCGTCTTCAAACGTATACTCAATGAGATATATATCTTTTACCTCTTGACTAAGCATACAAGAAATTGATTAAGACTAAGCAAATTAACCAAGAACTCTAATTAAAGAAAAAAAAAACAATTGAATTTTCAACAAGCTTTCAAAAACAAATACTTTTCCAAAAACATAGAATTCAAAAAGACCAATAATATAGAACAAATGTTACAGAGAATGTAAAGAAGAAAACTTTATTAAACAGAAACCTTAGAATTCATCATGAAATCACAAGAGAATCAACCCAAAAGAGTTTAGCCTTCCATAATGAAGGCACAAGAATTACAAAAGAAAATAAAATTGAAGTTTATGTACGCAGCAGTGTGTGACCTTCATGTCTTTTCCAGCCTACATTTATAATCTCATTTTCTTCAAGATATTAACTCAGATTTAATTCTCACACAGTGTCCTTGAAATTATCAAATGTTTCCTTATGTGTCAAAGATTAATTTTGTAAATATCTTCTTTCTAGTAAAGTTGTAGATTTTCCATCTCTCAATTTCTTTCAGATATTTTATTTCCAAATTTTGTTCCAGATACTAGCTCATAATAATTGAATTTGCTGCAAAAGATATTGTAGAATATTTAAAAGAGATTTGCTCCAAATCAAGTATGAATTACAGAGGATCACCTTTATAGAAAAGTCAAAATACTCTAAGTGTGAATAGAAATATACTCATCAGAGTAAACATCTTTATTTAGGATGGTGATCATGTATGGAAAGCTCTTTTTGGCATGTAAATGTCATTTATGCCTATATTTTGTTTTTTTTTTCTATGTAAATTTTACATTTCTCAACCTTTAGAGGGATTTCATACCAAATTTATAGTGTAAAAAAATACAAAAAAAAGATTGAATTGTTTCATAAAACTTTTATGCTAAAAAATTATTCTTTTAAGAAACAAGATATTTTATCTTAATTGTTTTTCAAAAGAAAAAAAAGGAATCATGAGAACACAAGTTTTTACACTAATTTTCAACCACCAAGTTGAGCTCTTGGTAACATAAGTTTCACTATCTTGACAAATATACAAATAGTATTCAATAACCACTTCTTACAAAAGTGAGAATGGTGACCAAGTGAGAAAAAAGAAGAAGAGAAGGGTGAACCTATTGTAAAATATAAGAGAGAGCGTGGGGAGAGAGAGGGAGGGAGAGAGGAAGAGTGAGAAAGAAAGAGGGGGAGTAAGAGAGAGAGGGAGAGAGAGTATAATTAAATTAGGGTTTAGGTATATATATGAACTTTTATCTCAAAACTTCATTTTTTAAATTTTTTGTAGAAAGTAATTCTCCCTTAGTATATAATTAAATTAATAATCAGACTACATTGAAATAAGTTGTTAAATTAGATGGTATCAGATAAACTTCTCATGTGTAACCTATTAAATGAGTTCATCGTGAAATTGTTATAGACACTAACTTGTATAATTTCAAATGGCAAATAATAGAATGAACAACGAGTTGAATGAAGCAGTGCAAGTTATGAGATACATGGTCGTAGCACTATTAAGAAACTAAAGGCCTAAAGGAAATGGTAATCACAAGGTTTAATTGAATATAGGAGAAACAAACCTCCACAATTTTCCATATGTTATAGCAAAAAGAACTTGAGTTGTGGATTAAGAAAATGAAGTAAATATTTTAATCTACGAATTGTTCCAGTAACCTAATTATAAATTATGTTGTGTTCATGTTGATAGGAGAGGCTTAATGTTGGTGAGATATTACCAAAAGATTACTAGAAGGAGAAAGAGCAATTGTTACTTGTGAAGTATTTAAAACAAAATTTTTAGAAAAATATTTCCACAATTATGTGAGGAGAGCAAAAGAAATAGTTTATGCAATTAAAACAAGAAAGTATGATAATAGGAAAATATGTCTTTGAGTTTAAAGAGTTAGGAAAGTACTCCACTTTCTTTATGAACTAGATGAGAAGATGAAGCGTATAAAATTTGAGGGTGGACACAGGCCTGAATTGAGAAAAGTAATGGGAATATTAGAAATTTCTGATTTTCTTATGTTTATTCGCAAATGTAAATTTCTAGAAGGTTTTTTAAAATACTGAATACAACAAACCTAAATATTTTGGGCCTCATCCAAATAAAAGGAGACATATGGAGGAAAACCCTATAACCATCCCCAATGGAAACCTAAATCCATCTAATTCTCTTCAAGAAATTTTAGTAGACAAGTGAATAAACCAAATTAGGTGTCTTAAGTGCAAATAAAAATATTATGCTAAAGATTGTCATCTTAAAGGACCTATCTGTTTCAAGTGTGGAAAAATCTGGTCATGTGTGATCTAAATATGGGCAACCAAAGACACATTCTAATTCTTTTGAACCCAAGGCAAGACCTACAATAACGGGGAGATTTTACACCATGCTAGAGTTAAAGTCGATAAAAACTATGATTTGATCCAAGGTACGTGTTTTATTAAAGGTAAGAATTTAAATATAATGTATGCTTTAGACGTAACTCATTTATTTATTTATGATGATTGTATTCAACACCTTCAATTTTCAATCTTCTTTTAAGACACTAGTTTGATTGTTTCAACCCCTGCAAGTAAGTTTGTAATAACCATAAAGTTTGTCTAGATTATCCTCTGTTCATTGAAAATAGGAAATTTCTTATAAAATTAATTTGTTTACCTTTGTCTCAATTAGATGTAATCCTAGGTATGAACTGATTATGTTCCAATCTAGTCCTTCTGAATTCTACAGAAATCTATATTATTTTCTAATTTTGAGGACCTTTTGAATTCATCTACCAACTCAGCAAGTGTGCATTTAGAGAATGAAGTTTAAGGATACTTATTATTATCTTCTATGGAAGTGAAAAGAGAAGTTGGTTTGAAAAATATAGCAGCTGTCAAGAATTTTGTACAAAATTTCCCAACGATATCCCTAGTTTGCTACCCAATAAAGGGATTGAATTCTCACTGAATTTTATGCCTGAAACTAAACCAAATTCAAAAACACCATATGGAATGTCACGCTTTAAACTAACAGAACTAAAGAAACAATTGTAAGAGTTACTTCAAAAACAATTCATCCATCCAAGTGTATCACCTTATGGGAGCTTTTGTTTTGTTAGTTAAGAAGAAATATTGAAGTTTCAGACTGTGTATAGATTATTATCAATTTAAATAAATTCAGCATAAAGAATAAATACCTTCTTCCTAGGATAGATGATTAGATGGACCAATTAAGAGCATCCTTTGTATTTTAAGATAGATTTAATGTTAAGATATCATTAAATTAAATTAAAGGCATAAGATATTCTAAAACCTGCATTTAAAACCAAGTATGATTATTATGAATATCAAAGTGATGTCTTTTGATGTGACTAATGCACCTACGGTATTCATGGATTATATGGATAGGATTTTTCTTCCATTTTTAGATAATTTTGTAGTTATTTTTATGACATTCTTATTTATTCTAAGACACTTGAGGAGTTGTTCTTCAAATTTTGAAAGACAAATAAGTGTATGTCAATGTCTAAGTGTGGATTTTGGTTAGAGGAAGTAAAACTTTTGGGATATGTAATTTCCAAAGGAGGAGTATTAGTGGACCCAACTAAAGTAGAAATAATTCTACTATGGAAACCAACTAAATAATGATTGAAATTCATAGTTTTATGGGTTTTGTACGATATTATAGAAGATTCATTGAAGGATTTCATAAAATAGTTATGTCTTTCACTCAACTCACAAAGAAAGGTCAAACTTTTGAGTGGACAGAAAAATGTGAGAATAGTTTTCAAGAACTCAAGTAAAGATTAACCACTTCCCTTACGTGAGACATAAGGGTAGTAGCAGATGCTTCTCACAACTAAGAATGGATGAAAAAATTATCCAACCCATGATCTAGAACTAGTTGTCATTGTTTTTGCACTCAAAATATTGAGAATTTATGCGTAAGGTTGTAAGTTTAAGGATTTTAGTGATTACAAGAGTCTTAAATACTTGTCTGATCAGAAAGAATTAAATACGAGATAGAAGAGGGATGGAATTTCTTAAAAAATATAATTTTGAATTACATTACCACCCAAGTAAAGTAAATGTAGTAGCATATGCTATAAATAGAAAATCCCTACATATCTCTTTATTAATGATTCAAGAGATGAATTTGCTAGAAAATTGAGAGACACAATTTGTTAATGAGTGAGAGTCATGATAAAATAAATTAAACTCAATTTAGATTACCAATGACTTACAAAGTAAAATCTAAGGCTTAAGTAAATGATGAATTCATTCAAAAAAAGAAGATATTGATAGGACAAAAGCATGAAGAAAAGTTTGACATAGATAAGGAAGGGATTTTGAGATTTAATGTTAGAATATGTATGTATGATTTTAGAAGATGCACCTAAGAGCAAAGTGTGCATATATCTAGATACAACAAAAATGTATCAAGATCTAAAAAAAGCATTTTGGTGGTTCAAGATGAAGAATGAAGTAACATAATATGTACCATAATGTTTAGTTTGTCTAAAAGGTAAGATAGAATACCATAATAGAACAAGAATGTTACAATCCTTAGATGTGACTAAGTGGAAATAGGATAGTATAGTGATGGATTTTGTAGTTGACTTACCACAAATAATTCCAAAATTTGATTTCATATGGGTTATTGTGGATAGGTTAACAAAATATTCTCACTTCTTACCCATTAACATTAGGTATTTATTGTAGAAACTGCCTGAATTGTACATAAATATAAATTGTAAGGTTTCATGGAGTTTCATCCAATATTATATCTAATAAGGATTTTAGGTTTACTTATAAATTTTGGAAGAGTTTACATTAAGCCATAAGCACTAATCTTTTGACTCAGCTTATCATCTCCAAATAGATGGATAGTAAAAAAGGACCATCCAATCTACGGAAGCTTTATTGAAAGCTTCTGCGCTAGAGGATTCTGGTAGTTAAGGTCTATAAATTCACTCACAACAACAATTTTCATTCTAACGGAAGTATGACACCCTGTGAGGCACTATATAAGAGAAAATTTAAAACACCTTTGTGTTGGTTTAAGTCTGAAGAGAATTTAATCTTAGGTCCTCACATGGTTTAATAAACCATAGAAAAAATTAAGATGGCCAAGAAAAAATTGAAAGCAACTCATATAAGACAAAAAAATTATACTAACAAAAAAAGAAGACCCCATGAATTTTAAGAAAGTGATAATGTATTCTTAAAAGTCACACCAACAACTACCATTGGTAGAGTAATGAAATCATAAAAACTCACTCCCCAACTTATCAAAATTCTCAAGAAAAAACAAAATTAGGTCAAGTAACTTATCACATTTCTTTATTTCATTTTCTTTATAATCTTCACAATGTCTTTCATGTGTTTCAATTAAAAAAATATATTTCAGACTCTTCTCGTGTAAACGTGATATAATATAATTAAAGGATAGCCTTATATTTGAAATAATACATCTACATGTTATAACAAAAGATCAAAATTGAGAGATAAGTAAGTTCTACTAGTAAAATTCATTTAGATTGAAATAACTAGATATTCTACTTGGGAAGTAGAAAGAGAAAATTAGATAAGATTACCCTTATCCGTTTTAGTAAAAAACATATTCAAAGATAAAATTTTTGTAAGTGAAGGGAAAATGTAACATCTCAAATTTTATGATGCAATATTTTTCAAATAAAATATATTAAATTATATTATTTATAAGTTATTTAAATATTTATTCTTAAATATTATAAGACCTACTATTTAAAAAAGAGAAGTTAAAAACTTTGAAAAAATAAAAATTAAAAAAGAAGATAAGGGTATTTTATCTAAGCATTGGTGAAAAAAAAAACTATGTAATAGTAATAATTACTTAAGATTAAAATAAATAAAAATAAAATAATTCTTTAGTATGGATAAAACGAGAGATAGAATAAAAGAGATACTGTAACGTCATTTTATTTATTTATTTGATTAATTTATAATAATATTTTATTTTGAGCTGTAAAATTTATTATATAATTATTATCAATTGGTAAAGTGTTTCTGACTCATCTTACTTAATCTATTGTTATTTAGTAAAAATCTTTACTTATTTCCGATGTTAATAATTTTTAGTTTTCTTTAATTGTAAATAATTTTTTTTTCATTAAAATTGGATTCTTTTACATTATCTTTGTTCTCATTTTTTTATTTTGGTCTCTTTTACATGTTGAAAATGAAAATATCAATTTAAATAGATGGAAAAACCAAAGTTTCCAAACTCATTCTCTACACTTGATTTTTTTAATTAATTGGAACACAAACATCATTACCAATTCTATCACCTTTACAGGACGCGTTTGTCAACTTTAATATTTGCTTCTGACATAAAAGTCTTAGTTATTTTGGAAAGACCAATGGTTACTTTTTACCCATTAATTAATCTATATTTCAACCAGTTATGTAAAGGAAAGTAGTAGTATAAAGAAATAAAGATATGTAAATAAATGAAAACCCTTCTTTCTTCCTTGACAATAGGAAAAAAATGTAGATGTGAGTATATGTATATGAGATAGGAAAAATATATAATATAAAAATTATAAATTATATATATATATATATATATATGAACTTTTATCTCAAAACTTAATTTTGTTAAAATTTTGTACAAAGTAATTATCTCTTAATATATAATTAAAATAATAATCAAACTATATTGAAATATGTTGTTACGGTTTTGCTTTTCATGTTTATTGAGGCGTCATGTTTATTATTCTTACTTGAACTCTTCTCTCCTGATTCTTGGCCAAGGTTTTCATATTAAATTGAGTTTATTTGAGTCTTCAATTTAGTCCAAATTCAACCAAACTATAATTATAAATTTAAAGAAAATACAATTCAAACTCAATTTTATGTAAGTTCAATCATAAATTCATGTTCATTATAAGGAACTTAGAATCTATGAATCTCACGTAAATTATAATAGTGAGAAAGACTTACATTGATCCATGAGAGATCCAATGAAAATGAATTATTTAATCTCTTTATCCTAACATATCTCTTTGTAATTGTTTTTCTTACTCATACTCTTTCTTGATATTTAATGGTTAAAAACCTTCATTGCAGAGACAGAATCCTAGTTCTGCTTTCTTGGGCCAACATTCATCAAGTTGGTTACTATTAGTTATTTATAAAATAAATAATCTCTCATACTAATCAATAGATCTTTTTATTTTTATTAAATCACATTCAAACTCCATAATTATATTTCAAATGAATCACATTAATTTATTTATTTTTCTAACATTTTTTGACTTAACTCGTCAGGCTATAACATTTCGTGATTTAATAATTACATAATCGTAATGCGCGTTATAAGAACTTCAATAAATTACTTTCATTATTCATCATACTTAAAGATACTGGAATAATAAGATTCATGATGGTTACATGTCATTCAATCATCATATTCACTACCATGTACTATATTATCTATCTCCTTAATATGACTTTGCAATGAGAAGTCCATAACGGGTTCAAACACAATGTTATTTTTCATCAGCAATAACTTAATTTGTTTTCTACAGCATAATTTGCATGCATATACGTAAAATAGAAAACAAGATTTTAGAAACTTGCATATTAATGAGCTCAAAGTATCAAAAAGACATTAATAACAACATTAACATTCACTAGTATACATAATGCTTATATTTTCTACATGGCCAATAAATATTTTTGGTAGTAACCCTTTTGTTAAAGGGTTAACAGTTATAAGATCAATGTTGATATGTTCTATTGACATTATGTTTCTGAGCTTCTTCTTTAATAGCAAGATATTTCAATTCCATATGTCTAACACCTTTGCAATACTTGTCATTTATAGTGGATTGACCATACTGTCAACTACTCTAAGTCCTAAAATAAAATTCCGAATCTACAGCCAATTAACCTGGACTATGGTCTCAAAGTATGTCACAAATTTAGCCTCCATGGTGGTTGCAGTAACTGTTAGCATTGATGCTACCATATGATTTGAAGAAGCCAACTTGGACAAAGAATAAAGATCAGTTTAAGTTGTTTTTTGACTAAGGGTTTTTGAGTTTTTTGATATACAGATATGGCTTGTTGAGTTTTGACCAAAACGAAAGCGGCATTCTAAGTTTTTGAGCATATGGTTTCGGCTCTCAGTCATTCAAGCCATACAGATGTCGCACATGTACCAATACGGCCATTGCAACCAATACATGAATGGAGCCAATGTGGCCAATGAGGTCAATGTAGCCAATGAGATTAGTGCGGTAAATACAACCATTGTGGCCAATGCAGATGTGGGTATACACCTCGGGCTTTGATCCTTATGGCCAATGCAAAAGCGGTTATACAAAGATACAGGTATATATCTCGAGTTTTGATCATTGCAGCCAATGCAAAAGTAGTCATATAGCGATACGGGTATACATCTCGGGTTATGATCATGCGACCAATGCAGATGTGGCCACTCAAAGACACAACTACGCTATCATTGCTTTCGGATACAATCACTACAAGATATCGCTATAGTGTCTTGTCTTTCGATCATACAGTCACTTGAGGATATGGCTATGCTGACACGACTTTTGGATGCAGTCATGAGAAGATGTGGCCACTCAAAGATACGACTTTCAGATGAAGTCACTTAGAGATACTACTTTCGGTCATGCGGTCATGAAGATGCGGCCACTCAGAAATACGACTTTCGATCATGCTTTCATGCAAATTTAGCACTCAAAGATACAGCTTGCGGCCATTCCAAGATACAACCATGCAGAGATACAACTTTGTTTATGTGGCTCTCTTTCATTCAGTCTGAGGCTGTGTGTGGGTATGATCCTTTAACCATGAGCAAGCAATTTTGAACCGCTAGAATGAGCTTCAAAATCTTTAAACTTGTTTTAGTAGAGGATTAATCTTTTCAAAAAATAATTTGGTGAAAAATTTGTTTTGCGAAAAATCAATTGATTGATTTTGGTTTTTCAATCGATTGAATTGAGACAGTTAAGTTAGTTTTTTAAACTAGTTGCTTATAAAATAGTGTCATGCGATTTTTGAAATACAACAATGATATTACATTTTTCTGATAGAGCTTAATGCGTGAAAAATAGTGTTCATTCAGAAAAATCAGGGAGTCTTCGAAAAATCAAGTTTCCTATTCAAGATAAATCAAGATTGTAGATCTTGAAGCTCTCCATTGGTGTTAAAAGTGCTACTTTGGTTTTAGTTCATCAGAGATAAGTTTTTCTACATTAGTTTTTCTATCTTTAAATGTTGTTGTGCAATATTGATTTCGGCTTTCGTATTTTCTTGTATTCGTGATTTTTAGACTACAATTTGTATAGGGTTTACTCTCTGTAGTGGTGCAGTAGGGTTTTGCTTTGGTTTTGCAATCTCTGTAGGGTTCAGAGGTTTTTCCTGTAAGGTGCAATGGGCCTCTTGTGGGGTGCAAGTGTATTGTGTTGGTTTTGTATTGAACTTTGAAGTTCTTAAGTGAATTTCTTTGCTTGTGGGCAAAGAGACTAGATGTAGCTCTTGAGGAAGAGTGAAACAATATAAATCTTGGTGTTCTTCCTCTCTCTTTTCCCTTTCTTGGTACACGCTTGCTTTTGTGACTTTTTATTGTATCTGTATGCGCGATTTAATTGATTGCTTTTGATATTCAATTGATTGTTTTTGTGCTGGATATTCAAAATTCACGTAATTGATTGTTTTAATAACAAACTTTCATTCTTCTTATTAATTATTTCCATAGTTTGCGAAAATCTTTAAAAGTTCAATTCACCCTCCCTCTTGAACTCGGCCTCAAATGTTTTTCAATAACGACTAACTGCTTCACATTTTTTCTTGAAATTGCTCATCTATCTAAAAGATAAAGATTACCAAATGGAAACTTTCTTGTATTTATAGAACCAACAAAAGTTTAATCAGTAGACCTAATCACTTCAACATGATCAGTTTTCTATAAGTAAGCATCTGATTCTTTGCCCCTTGTAAATATCTTAAGACTTTCTTTGCAACTATCTAGTAATCCAATCTTGGATTACTGGTGAATCATTCAACGGTCCAAAGTCCATTTAGATGTGTAATTCTTCACTATTGTGAATTAAACCAATGTGAGCTTTCATTGTTTTATTTTGAGAGTGTTTCTTTCAATATTGAGTGGTCTTGATCTCAGGGGGAGATTGGACTAGTATAACCTAGAGAGGTTTGTGTACTCATTGTAACTTGGAGACGTTTTTGTACTTGTTGTAACCTGGAGAGGTTTCTATACTCGTTGTAACTTGGAGAGGTTTGTGTACTCGTGGTAACCATTTACTAAATAGTAGAACCTCTTGAACTGTTTGTTCAAGGGACAACTGGATATAGCCCAAGAGATTAGAGTGAACCAGTATAAAATTATTTCATATGTGCTTATATATTCTTGCCTTGGACGATCTTGCTTGGTAGTTTGTTTGTTTACAACGAATTGAGTTCAAGCTCCATTCAACCCCGTTCTGGAACCAGTTGTTCCTACAATTACTTTTTTGTCTACCAAACATACCAACTACAAAACTAATATCTAGGCTCATACATGTTTGAGCATACATTAAACTCTTAACAACAAATTTATAAGGGATATTTTCCATCTATTTCAGTTCCAAATCATTTTTTGGACATTCCACAAGACCAAATTTGTTTGCTTTCTGTATAAGAACGAAAGATGTTCAACATTTATCCAGTATGAATCGCACTAAACCTTTATTAATATATGCTTTCTAAGACAAGCCTAACAGTTCTTATAATATATCACGAAATATTGCTATTTCTATCACATAGTCTCACTCATATTTTTTTATTTCAAAGTTGTTAAAGAGAAACTTCTTAGTCTCACTTAATAGATCAAGACAGTTAGTTACGAGAAAGATATCATCAACATACAAAATCATAAATATAAACATGTTCCCACTGACATTCTGATATATACACTGATCAATAATGTTTTCCTTAAATCCAAAAGACATAATAGTATCATTGAACTTAGGATACCATTTCCTAGAAGCCTGTTTAAGTTCATATATTGATTTCTTAAGTTTACAAACTATGTTCCTTTCCTTCTTTGATGAACTCCATTGGTAGGTCCATGTAGACATCCGCTTCCAAATTCCCATTCAGAAAAACAAATTTAGCATACATTTGGTACAACTCAAGATCATAATGAGCTTTTAATGTCATTATAATTCTAAAAGATCTTTCTTAGAAATAGGTGAAAATGTCTCCTTATAGTAAATGTCATCGTTTTGAATAAAATTGTCGACAACAAGTCGGGAGTTGTAACGTTTGATATTGCCATGAGAGTCACGCTTAATCATAAAGACTCGTTTACACCCCACTCTCTTGCATCCTTCGGGCAAATCCACAAGGTCTCATACATGTCAATTGATTTAAGCTCATCTTCCATGGCATCTAACCACTTATAGATAATGCTCATCTAACCATGTCAATTAATGGCTTCTAAAAATGAAACAGATTATTATCAATGCTTAAGTCATTTTCTGACTCTTATAGATAAATCATGCAATCATTCAAAATAGTAAGTTTCCTCTCTCTTTGGGCTCTTCTTAATATTATTTCTTGTGGTTGTCTACTACATGATCATTGTTAACCTTGACATCATTAATTTGTTGTTCTTCTTGATTGTTGTATGGTTCATCAACATGAGGAACAACAGTTCTTGAAGTAGATGTACTAGTTAAAGGAACTTCTACTCTAACTTTATTAATCTTCACATTTCGTGAAGTTTCAACCCCACTAGTTTCACTATTCTTAATGAATCGAGCATTTCCAGTTTCAACAATTCTTATACTATGGGTGGGACAGTAAAACATATACCCTTTCGATTTTTTTCTAGATAACCAGTGATATCCACTGATTGCTCTTTCAATCAGTTTATTTTCTTGTTAGTTGTATATTCTAATTTCTACCTAACCACATCAAACATGCATGTGTCTCAAATTAGGTTTCCTACGTGTCCATAATTCAAAAGGTGTTTTTTAACTGTCTTACTAGGAACCTTGTTCAACAGATGCATGACATTTTTTTAAAGTATACATCTACAATAATATAGGTAAAGATGAATTACTTAACATACTCCTAAGCATATCTATTAAGGTTTGATTATGCCTTTCTGACACACCATTTGTTGTGGTATTCCTAACAACGTGTACTAAGCACAAATACCATTGTTCTCAAGGAACATAGAAAATGGACAAAGGTATTATCCACTTTCATCATATCTTCCATAATATTCATCACCTGTATCTGATCTGACAATTTTCACATTTTTGTCCAATTACCTTTTCACTTCATTTATACAAATTTCCAAGGCATTACTTCTTGAGATTTCACATGCAGTAAATAGACATACCCATAATGTGAAAACCCACCAATAAAAGTGGTAAAGTACTTCTCTTCATTAAAAGAATTTACATCAAAAGGTATGCCATAAATTAATGTGTATATTTTAAGTTGGGTGCCTCTTGTGACTCTTCTTTGTGTTTGTTAGTTTGTCTTTAATACAATCCACAGTTACATTTAGATCAATAAAATCTATTTTTGGAAGAATTTTATTCTTTATTAGCCTTTGCATCCTTTCTCTCGAAATGTGTCCCAAATGCTTATTCCATAAGTAAGGAGAACGCTAATTCACTAAATTATGTTTATTGCCAACAATATGATGCAAGGTCATAAGAGTTTCAACATACAAGATTCAATTTATATAAATCATCATAAAGTGTACTAGATCCAATCATACAAGTATGCTTATACAAATTGAATAATCATTCACAAAGAGTATCCAACAATACCAAGTTAAGATAAAGAAGCTAAATTCCTAGAAATATTGGTACATAAAAGTATCAAACAAGTCTAAATGAAATCTAGTGTCAAGGATTAAATGATAAGTCTCGACAACTTTCATTGGCACCCACACTCTATTCCCATGAAGACTAACTTCTCATTCGAGCTCATGAGAAATCCCTGCATCATATTAGAGAAAATGAGTTGTACATCCATAATAGATCCACTAAGTGTTATAGGAAACTTCAGTTAAATTTGACTCAATACATGCATAAGCATTATTCTCACCTTTTTTTTCAAACCAAACTTTCTATTTTGGGTAGTTCTTCTAGAAATGTCTAGATTGCTCACAAAAGTAACATTTGTCAATTTTTTTTTCTGGATTTTCATAAAAGGATTTGTAATCGTTAATGGTCCTTTACCCTTTTTACGTTTCTTATTAACTTTCTTTCCAACTTCCTCATTATTCACATAATGAATGGAGTGATTTCCTTGATTTTTTAAGTCTAGTTTCCTCCTAAACTAACATGTTGTGCAATTCATGCACATCCCATTTGTCTTTCATCGTATTATAGTTCATTTGAAAAGGACCATACTTAGACAGTAATAGGTTCAAAATGAATTGTACAAGAAAATTCTCATCAATTGTCATTCCAATAGACTTAAGTTTTGTTGCAATATTTGTCATCTCAATAACATGTTCATGCATAGTACGAGAATCATCAAACTTTATGGTGGTTAAGGTATTCATTAATGCTCCAGAAAGACCTTATCAACAGTTTGGGAGCACTCTTCTGCAAATTTCATAAATTATTTTGCACTTTAAGTTTCGGAAGAGAAAACTTAATGTTACTTGTTATGCACATGCGAATAAATATTAAACTAAGCCTATTTAACCTTTCCCGAGTCTTATAATAGGCTTTCTCTTCATTACTACTAACTAACATCAGTAATAGTACCATGTCTTTCAATTTGAAAAGCTAAATCAAGATCCAACACACATAGGTGAAATTGGACTAGTTCACTCTTATCAAAGAAGTTCGACCCAATAAAAACTAAAGTAGACATAGCATATGAATGTAAAGGTGCAAGAACAGATACTATAATTAACGCATGTCTAACATTAATATCTTGAGTCATAAATTAAACATACAAAACATATTCAAACAACAAACAAGCATTCTATGCGTACTAATGTTCTCCTTTAGCTTATGCATTAATACACAAAAATATAAAGATGTTAATAATATTACCATTATTTGGTCAGATATATACATTGATTACACTTACTTACTGTCTTTGAATATATAAATAAAGCTAATAATGCATACTCACTACCAACATTCATGTCCATTAATTACAAGAACAATTAATCATCCTCTTGGTGATCCATACATTTCTTATAATAATAAACTTCAATTATCTCATAAACCAATTATTTATAATTTAGTATTCATTTTATAGGTAATTAAAAAAATTCATCACTAATTTATAATTAAATAAAATATAAATATTTGATCACTCTAACAATTACAAATTTATCATACCACTAATGCCAAAATTAATACAATTCATGACAAAATAATATATATGAACATATTCTAAGAGTAAAGTGAGATTGAATTTACTAATTCTAGTCATATCATCACTTTATCAATTTAATTTGAAATCAATAATTAATGTTCAAATTAATTATCTTGATGCAACAAAAAAAATCAAATAGTTAAGACTAAAATTCCTTAATTCTAGTCACATAATATCTTTATCAATTTAATTTGAAAACAATAATTAATGCACAAATTCATTATCTTTAATGCAGGTGAAACTCACATAATTAAGATTAAAATACCTTAATTCTAGTCATATAATCTATTTAACAATTTAATTTGATATCAATAATTAATCCACTTTAATTCTCTTTAATTTGACCTTCTTATATGTCCTATACTTTCCTTTTCTTGATGAAGTTTACTTAGTAGTTTCTAACTTAACATAGGCGAGTCCATTTCTTAATTATTGATAATTAAGTAAAGGATGATTTCAACTTGAAATCAATTTCGTAATGCAATGGAAAAATAATATAATCAATCCATAAAATTTCACGATAATTTAATTATCAAATAATTATACCATTCACAAATTAATAATTTTTAAAATTAAGATTCGTGAAAATTGGAAAAAAAATATCAATCATGAAGAATTATAAATTTAAACAATCGTGACTTTGATATCACATGTAAGTTTAATTGTAAATTTCTGATAATCATAAGGATCTTAGAATCTATGAATCTCACCTAAATTATAATACTGAGAGAGACTTACCTTGATCCATGAGAGACCTAACAAAAATGAATTAATTAATTTTGTTATCTCAGTCTATTTCTTACAATTTCTTTTCTTGCTCATACTCTTTCTTGATGGTTAATGGTGAGGAACCTTCCTTACACAGACAAAATCTTAGTTTTGTTACCTTTACTAAGCATTCATCAAGCTGGTTACCATAAGTTATTTATAAAATAAATAACCTCTCACATTAACTAATAAGTCATTTCATTTTTTATTAAATCACATTCAATCATCATAATTATAGTTCAGATGAGTCACATTAATATGTTTATTTTCTAACATTCTAGTCTACAAATTACCATCAAAATAAATTATAATCTAAAAATTACAACTAAGTATTTTATTTTCTAAAAGTAATTTGAATAGAGAGAGCATTCCTAATCATGCTTTAATCACCTTGTTATAAAATGTCTCAAAGAGGAAAAAGAAAGAAGAGTTCTTATATTTTGTTTTTGGTAAACAAAACAGGCCACATATTTTGTCAATATTTTTCCTTTTATGAATTTAAAACTTTTAATTTAAAATATCAAAATTTTAAATCGAAAAAAATAATTGCTCAAGTAGTGTGTTTTTTATTACTAATTCATATCCCAATTATATCTAGTATTTTTTTCTTAAAAGAAGGACATATATATATATATATATATATATATATATATATATATATATATATATATATATATATATATATATATATATATTAATTAAAGATGCTTCTAGAATAGATATTTTGATGTATCATGATAATATGAATGTTGGACACTCATATAACATTGATAATTTGTCCATTTTGCAGTATTCAAGCTTCATATATTATTTAGGAGTTTTTCATTAAAATCAATTGGATTTCGCGTACTGTGGTGAGTCTAAATATCTATTACATTGTTAACTATCTCTCCAATTTTTAAGATACTAAGGATTTATTTGATAGTTAAGAAGGGATAATTATCTTATCATACTTAATCAATTGTTTGATGAAATAAAAGGATGAGATCTTTTTATTGTGTATATTTGTTGTATATTTCTTATTTTAGGAGTTTATTAAAAGACAATAGAATGCTTATAATCTTTCTTATTCTTTCGGCATCCATCAATTCTACAATTTTTATCATTATCACTTTATTTCTCACCATTGTTATCACCACCACTCACATCATACTAATTGTCTTTTTACTATCCTTCACATTATTATTGTTGTCACTATTATCAATATCATTGTCTTTATCATCATTACTTCATGTGTATCACTGTGACTATCAAAAACCCCACAATCACATCATCGATATCATCATTAGTGCCACCGCACTTTATAACACAACCATTGTCACTTTCATCATTATTGAGTTGTCCTAAAAAAAGGATGATTGTGTGTCATTATTTTGAACTATAATGATTAGTCGTTATATCGGGTAATGAAATGTAAAGGTGAGCAATTTTCCCAACTTATTAAGGTTGTCCATATGCCAACTCTAATAAATGAGTCTACCAGGCATTAAAGATGACAAAATTTGAGGTTTCAATATTTACTCGAGGTATGTCGTCGAATAAAGATCGACTTGCCTTGTCACCTAAGCATCATGCGTTCACGAATGGTAAAGATCATTTAATAAAATTTTGAGCATAGTTAATAAATTCTCAAAATCGCTAAATTATTGTTAATGATTGAAAGGAGAACACACAAGTTGGCAATGATTATTCAAATATAGACTGAAAATGAGACCTAATGCACGTGATTAAGGAAAGGAAAGAAGGGAGAGGAACTGCTTAAAAGGGGAACTCATAATGAAAAGAAAGGAAGTAATGCTCTGACTAAAAACCAGACTCATTTTTTTACTAGAACATTTGGTGCTCAGCGTGGAGTTAGATGAAAATCTTCCTACCTAGATAAGAAGCAAGACTAGAAAAGCTAACAACCTGTCTAGAGGCAGAAACATGAACCAACAACAGGTAACACAGTAGGAGAAAGACATCTCAATTCCTACTCTTCGGTAAATATTTGAAACAATGAGAGAGTTATAAAAAGATAATGCAAAAATCCAAAAGGAACGCAGACGAAGCCCAAATAAAGTAGGAGAGGTGCTGGATGAAGCAAAACAATCTTGTGTGTTGATGGAAGAAGCATTGTGGGCCCACTAGGAGTTATCAGAAAAAATGAGGAATTACAACAAGTGATATACATGTGAATAACATATGATCCGAGGACATAGCTACATGAAGACTAGGCGAACCTTTAACCTTTTTCAAAATGGGAAACAAATACCACTCAATTCATGATACCTAAGATCACCCCTTTCTCGGGGTATGTATGAGGATCTTGAAGATAATCTTAAAGCCTTTAGGGTGCGGATGGTAATCTCGAGAGGATCAAACACTATTTTATGCAAATTAATCGTGCGAACCTTCACAAGAGTTGCACTTCAGCGGTTTAGCAAGATTCTAGATGGAGTAATAGATTCCTTTCAAAAGTTTTTCTGATTGTGGAGCAATATGCAACAAATAAGGTGGTGCCTCCATGGGTTGTCGATCTTTTTTATGTGAAACCGTGGGAGAATGGACATGTTTGTTAAGCCTTCATAAAAGGTTTAAGGTCTAACCCTTTTAGTGAATCATTAATGAAAAGAAGGATATTTCCATTGCAGAGATTTGAAACAAGGAATTACCATAAAAGTGAAGAACTAATGAGACATAAAAGGGTAGAAGAGAAGAGGCATCGGCAACCCGGAAACCACAAAGGTGGTATCCAAAAGTGGAAGTAGAGAGGGAGGATTTCATTCGTAAAAGACTAGCAATCAAGCATTATATGCTCTATGTAGCAAAGAAGAGACTCGCACTTTGAGAACGGATTTGAGGGAATGGGCAACAAAGCAATGGCGAAATCCAATTTTTACATCCTCATTGGAAAGGAAGTAGCCAAAATTTTGGTTTTTCCCTCAAAGTAAGATCATAGAATGGGAGATGAACCCTATGCCAAGAGTGTATTCCACCAAGTAGATGGACATGACATGGAAAAGTGTTATACACTATTCGGTTAACTTGCCAAGTTGGTCAGAGAAGGACATCTAAAGTGATATATTCTAGCTTTCTGTAAAGGAAACTCTGCCCAACCCCTCATTTTCGAGATGTAGGGAAACATAAAGCCCTGGTCCTTGGGGATTTTAAGATGATAGCAAGAGGATTTGCAGGGAGCAGTACAACTATTTTCAAGTTGAAAAAGGTATGCTCGATCTATTCTCTTTATCAAAACGTGGAGGTTTCTAGTATCGACACCTGTCATCACCTTCTCGAAAATTGATGTCATTGATGTTATGCCTCATGAGGATAATCCTGTTAGTTATTGTGATGGGACGCAATGTGTATCGTGTCCTCATAGATCAAGGGAGCTTGACGGACATTATGTTCTGGGATACATTTATAGAACTCTAGATACCATGCGACCAACTGAAACCCTTCAAAGGAGTATTGGTTGGTTTCACAAGCGAACAGGTGGAGCTCCAGGGTCCGACTAAGCTACAAACCACTTTTTTATATGTAACTTTGGCAAACATTATTCCTATAAAATATATTCTGGTCAATTCCCCTTCCTCTTATAATTTGATATTAGGAATATCATCGTTAAACAAACTGGGAGCAATAGTGTTGTCAACATATCTTAAGATAAAGGAAAAGGGGAAAGTAATAACCATGAAAGTAGATCAAATAACAAATCAAAAATTCTTTGAGAGTAGCCTTCATATTAGAAGGAGAACGTACTCCATTGGCATCAAAGACGATACCTGATTAGTGAAAGTTGATGTTCAAGAAACTTGCCCTAAGAAGAGACCCACTCCAGTTGGAGACATTAAAGAGGTAGAAGTTAGTGAGGGAACGCTAACCAAAGTCGAGGCCATGTTACTTGAACAAGTCAAAAGGGAATTAGTGGGAGTTCTGAAGAAGAATGTAAATGTGTTTTCCTAGTCGACATCCGAAATGCCGAGAATTGAGTTTTATCTTTAATCCAAAGTCACATCGGTGGAAGGGTGTTGTCTCACAAGGTCATTAGGGAAGGATATTACTGGCCAACCATGAGGGAAGAGTACCTTACTTATGCATGAAGGTGCGATCAATGTTAGAAACATGTTAATTGGAATCAGGTTCCGCCAAAGACCTCTATTCCATATTAAGTTTGTCACCCTTCCACACTTCGAGTATTGACATCCTCGATCTCTTTCCATTAGCAGCAAGACAATTGAAATTCTTAATAGTGGTTGTGGAACACTTCACTAAGTGGATACTACAGAATCGTTGGTGGTCATCTCAGCTTCGAACAATCGGGATTTTATATGGAAAAATATTGTCTATAGATGCGAGTTCAAGGAGCATTGATATCAGATAATAGGATCAAAACTTGATTAAATTTCAAGCATTGGCTCTTGATACCAATTGAAAAAGGTTTTAGGTTGAGTTCAAGAGAGGATGAATTGAACTTATAAAATTTTCACAAAAGATTAATTGAAAGAATGATTATTTTCAATTAAATCAGTTTACTGCAGTATTTGTTGATTCACAAAAAGAAAAACAATCAATTGAATTTTGAAAAACAATCACATAAAATTATTCTTTATATAAACAAACAAAAAATCAATACATTCAATTCAAGAATCAATCAATTAATTTTCTTGTTTGAAAAACCATATAGAAGTTATAATCAATTAAATTTCCAAAATAGGGAATGTGGTTTTCTCAAATTCCAACAGGAAAAATCCAATCAATTATATTTGAAGATGAATCAATTTAATTTTCCAGCAAGTTAGCAATGCAGAAAAATCAATTGATCAAAACACATAATCAACAGATTGAATTTATCAAAAATTATGCAGCTATGTAGAAATATCAAGAAGTAATAAATTTTTACAGACAACACCAATATAAGTGAATTAGATCAAACACGGTTAAGAAACATAGCACAAAATAGTTTGATCAATTAATTGCACACAATGCAGAACAATCATTTGTTTTGAAAAGCCAGTTGATTGAATAATCGTGTAGGCACAGAAAAATTGCAGAAACTGTAATGTGATTAAAGATCAAACGAGAAAGAGTAAGAACACAAGACTGGTTAACTCTTCCTCAAAAGCTATATTCAATTTTCCTTGCCAAAGTAGTAAAGAATTTCACTAAGCAACACAAATGTACACTTAAAACATTCAAGACCCAATCTTACACCCTACAAGATTACACAAAAATATGTGCAACACCTTATTTCACTTCTACAAATGTAAACCCTATACAAATGTAGACTAAAACACCTTACAATCAATGAAAAATGAATACAACACAAGTATGCAACCAAACTAATACACAACAAATGGAAAGAATGTATTGCAGTGAACTTCCCTGGTTGTCAAACAGTATAAAACAGTGTAGTACAATCACAGATAGAGGAATTTGCTCAAAGATCCACTTTCTTAGTTTTATTTGATCAAAAACTCGATTTTCTCACTAAGAATGGTCACAGTTTCATTCTCGGAATGCTTTTTATTCTCTATCTATCTCAAAAACGTGCTCTTACATTTTAGTTTAATTATCTCCAAAATAGTTATGATAAATAGTTACACTTTAGTAAAACATTCGATTGAAATTCAATTTAAATCGATTTATTTTTCTAATAGGATTTTCATCTTATTAATTTTGAAAAAACAATCCTTTGTAAAAACCAGTGAATCACTTTTACTTAAAACCATTTGTCAAATTAGTTCTAATTTTATGTTTCAAAATTTTTAAGAACCATTAGAGCTTATTCCAGTGACTTATGATTCATGCACATAATCAAACATCAGATGCACTAATACACTCTAAACCATCTTCAAGTCTTCCTTGCGCTTGGCTTGACTTGGCTTCATCAAATAACAAACTGCAATATTATCAACAAGTAGTACCTTAGATTTTCATAAAGTAGCCTTTGAAACCCTCATGGGAAGATTGGAACAGAGATAGTAAACCCCTTCCACTTACGTTGTTCAATGAGGCCCAATGTTTTGAGTCAGGTTTTTCAATTCGAAAAAACAAAAAGACATCAATTAGAAGTTGGAATCAGTCTAAAGTAGGTGTAGAGAATGTGGAAAGTCCTAAGGAATGTCCAACTATTTGGATGAAGTTGGACAGGTGCAACATTGATTATGGTTAAGACCTCTTTCTCGAAGGTATCTAGAGACAAGTGAACCCCAAGTCTGAAAAAAAAAAAACAGTTTCATAAAAGAAACAAAACTTGCTCCCAACATCGTCAAAGTCACTTTTACATATTGGCTCACCCTTAACACACAGCTTGACCTCTGTATCATCCTCATTTGTCTTACTAATGGCTTGTGAACTAGGAAAGGCTTTAACCCTCCCAATAGACGTATATATAGAAGTTTCTCTAATAAACTCCATTTTGGCTCATGGGTATGAGGCAATATAGTTAGCCATCGAAGGTAAATTCAAATGACCACAAATGCCACCAATCAGATTCAAACTAGTTTAACAAGAGTTTTTAAAGTTGAAATTTAGGGTTAGCAAATAAGGGGTTCTTCTTGAGTAATGGATAATACGAGTAATGAAGAAAATCACTAACTGAAAAGAAAAGAAAGGAAAGATGAACAAACTTGATCAAGCAGGGAATGCAGATTAAGGGGTGAAAGTGAGTACCTATGTAGACTGAGAAACGCGTTAACAGAAAAGTTTACCCTGGGATAGAAAAAGGAGTTCAAGGAAATGATAATGTTTAAATGTTTGAAAGCACCGCCAAGTGAAGCCACATACCAATGTGTCAAGTATATTAATTAAAGGAAAAAGATAAACTAAATGATGCTTAAACTTTTTAGCTAAGCACAATGCAACGCGTGGAGGGGGATGATGACTTGAAGCGACACGATGCGATATATGAAATGAAACGACATTTGAAGAGCCTAAAAACTCCTAGAAGCCCCTCTTAGAAATTTCATCTCTATAACGTAATAATGATACAATATTTACTTTAAGTCTTTTCATCCTTTGATGACTTAAGGTTGGGGATTGTGAGTTGTCCCGAAAAGAAGACGATTACATGTCAGTACTTAGAACTATAATGCTTAGCCATATATCAAGTAATGACCCGTAAAGGCAAGCAAGTTTCACAACTCATTAAGGTCATCCATTTGCTAACTCTAATAAATGAGATTATCAAGTGTTAAAGGTGATCGAAATTGAGGTGTTGAGTATTTTATTCAAGGTACGTCGTGATAGGATCGACTTGCCCAGTCACTTAAACATCATGCATTCACGCATGGTGAAGATAATATAGTGGAAGTGTTCAAGCATTGTTAATAAAGTTGAAACCACTAAATTATTGTTAATGATTGAAAAAAGAACACATAAGTTGACAATGATTATTCAAATACAAATTGAAAATGAAATCCAATACACACGATTAGGGAAGAAAAAGAAGGGAGACGAGTTACTTAAAAACCAAACTCAAAATAAAAAGACAAGTAATCCTCTGATTAAAAAACATACTCATTATTTTTTACTATAACAATTATCAATATTTTTACTATTATTATTATCATTATTATTTTTATTATTATTATCAACAATATCATTGTTATTGTGACTAATATTATTTATAACGGTGAGTAATATTAAACTTATCTTATTTTTACTCTGTTATATTTATGTCCTAGTCTTATATGTTATCCTATTGATGAAAAAATTAAATCATATTATATTATATTCTTCTCATCAATCAAATCCTAAAATTTACTCTAATGTTATGTTGTGACAAAGAAAGCAGCGTTAAACATCTTCTCTTAGTTCTAAATTTGCTTCCAATTTCATCCAAATTTGCGACATGACATACATTTCGAACTTGTGTTACATTATTAAAACATTACAGCTTCATTTGCTTCCAAGTGCCGATTTGCACAAAGTCTATAAATAAAATAATAATTAAACAAGAAATCAAGACAAAATTTTTACTCTCACATTTCCCTGCTAACATAAAGAGATTTAAGATGAAAGTCGTAAAACAATTAAAATAATATTATAATTTTATATAATTAATTATTATTATTATCATATAATTAAAAATAATAATTATAATAATAAAAATAATAAAGTTTAATAAAAATAATAATAAAATTAAAATCATTTATCAAATAATAATATTATTAATAAAAAATATTATTTTTATTCTAATTTTAATTTAAAAATAATTTATAATTTTATAATTTCATCAATTAAAAATTTACTAATTCATTAATCATACTTAATAAATTAATTATATTTAATTTTAAATTTATTTTAATTATAATTTCATCTACTAAAAAATTATCAATTATATACATCATATCACTTACAAATTTTTATAAACTTTCTATTTTAATCTCACTATTTTATCTTCAATTTAAATAACTTAAGTTTTCATATACTTTTATCTCAAATCAACTTAGATCTATTTCTGAATCAAACAAAGTCTAATTGCATGTACAAAATACAAAATAACCAACCCTCAACACTATATATTCACGTGGTCCGTTACATGTCACATAACTTACCCATTTTGGCTCCAAAGCTTATCTAACTTTGCCGGGATCATGTGTGAACCACAATACATTGTTTAAATCACATTTAGCTTATTTAAAACATATTCAAATTGAATTGCAACCTACTGTACTGGTATGCATAATTCTTCTGAGAAAAAATGCACAAAACATGCCATATACACTTGAATTAACAGTTTGGTCATATATAATTAGAACAATAGTTAGGTAACTTTTGTAACATCAAAATACATTCAAGAGCGAGTTAATTTCATAAATTTCTGCTTCAATTTAGAACCATAACATACCAATTTAGCTGTCAAAATGAGTGATCCTACCTACCTCACTTTGATTTTATTAGTTAAGTTAAAAAAATTTAGTTAACTGGAATATATTTTAAATTAGTCATAATTTTTGGGTTAGTATGACCCTATGATAGGTCCATATAGGTCAACGGGTATTTTTATTCTAATTAAAAAATTTAAAAAGTTATAACTTGTTCAATAAAAAATATGATATGTTCTTGTTGAAAAGTCTAAAATTTAATATTATACAACAACATTATCATATATCTTAGTTAAATATTATTTGAAACAATTATATTACTGTTTCTCTGACATCAATTTGTAAGTATGAAATTAGGTACTTTAATTAAAGCACCCTAAATTAGTAACTAAACACTTCCAGGACAGTTAAACACTTCAAGTACTTCTATCTTTAAAAGATAACACTCAATTAATATAAAAGAATAAATGAGTTGATTTCTTAATCTTTATATTAGCTTGAGTTGACCCATATGGATATTGTACTAACTAAAAACATTTACTTTTATTTAGATCACTTTTTTCTAAATTATAAGTCACACGAAGTCGTTTTAGGGGTCCACATACAACATCAATTTGACATATTCAAGCTTTTAAGGTACAAAAATCAAGATATAACAACACTGTATCCTACGAATTGCGAATACTTCAAATTTATAATTCAGTTTAATTTCGTGAAAATCAGTGGCTTAAGTTCTGTTCTATTATGGCATCCACTTTCAACAAACAGAGACTAAGGGTGTGTTTACACAGTAATTTAACTCAGCCTCCAAGCTTGAATGATGGAGAATTAAAGCTTTGAGAGTGTGTGGGGACGAGAATGCAAACAAAATTTACCTAGGGTTTCAATAATCGGGTGCCGACCATGGGTCTAATCAGAAGCGTTAAATAGACTTTTATAGTTATTAAAATGACATTTTGTACTTACAAATCCTTTTTAAAGTGAATAAAAAAGTCAACCTTTTATATTTATATCGTCAACGACTAATGTAAAATATAAGTATCAATCACACCAACAACCAATATAAAAATTATTTTCAAAAAGATTCCTTATTTCCTGTAAAATAGAAAAACAATACCGTTGATAATTTATTTACAATGTATAACAGGTCAGCATAAGCAACACAAATAAAACAAAAATCAAAAGAAATTGCATATATAAATAAGATATATTTACAAATCAGCAAATTATATATACATATATATATATTATCTTAGTAATGCATTAATTTGGTTGAGTTTTTAAGGTTGGAAACTTTAATTTTCCTTTCTAAAATTACTCTTGACCTGTTTTTTAGATTCCGTAAAATTTTCATAATTTTTAGAGCTCTATACGAATGTGCAATTGAGTTCTCAAAATTATCTACGAATACTTTGAGTTATAATTGTGGAAAAGCGAAAATTTTCTAAAACCTTAAAATATTATTCTAATCAGGTACCTACGTTTGAAATATTGTTTTATTGTTTTCTATACATTTATTCGATATACCCTGTGGGGATTTCCAGTTAATTCTATAAATATCTGACTTATCTAAGTCTAAATACATTCCTTTATTATTACAAGGTTTGTAATTTTCAATGGTTAAAAAAATTGATATTTAAATTATTTATGCAATTTTTGGTATAATTATAGATCTAATAGATGTATATAAATGTGAAAGTTGAAGGTAAAGGAAGAATGATATTCATTATTTTAAAGTTATAAAGGTTAAATATCATATAAAATAATTTTTTTTCTTTTTTCTTTTTTCTTTTTTAAATTTGAAAACGTCTTATTTCTCATAGGTTTTTAAAAGAGTTTTTTGTTTCATTTTTTGGTTGACAAATTTAGTCAATCAAATTTTTATTTTGATTAACATGTAAAGCCATATGATTTATATTGTTTTGAATATTTTAAATATATATATATATATATATATATATATATATATATATATAATTTTGAAAAACTTGTTTATATAGGTAATTTTGTAATTAAATAATATATTTTTAGTAAAAGTGGTATAATTAAGTTAAAGTATGAATCTTTGTTATTTAAGTATAAATCTTATAAATAGAAAAAGTTAACTATTCAAACTTCATTTTAGAAAATCATCATCTCTCCAAAAACACTTTTTCTTTATCTTCTTTCACTACAAGAAAAAAGTTATTTAGAGACCAATTTTTAGCTACTAAATGAAATGGTTACTAATTGTAACCAAAATAGTAACCAAATTAGATTTTGGTTGCTAAATAACTATAAAATAAAAGTAATGATTGAATTTAGTGACCAATTAAGTCAAATAATTGGTATCTAACATTAGCTACCAAGGTTTTAGTGACCTATGTCATTAGATTCTAAATTAGTCTCTAACTTAATTAGATACCAATTTAGAATCTAATGACATAGGTCACTAAAACCTTGGTAGCTAATGTTAGATATCAATTATTTGACTTAATTGGTCACTAAATTCAATCATTACATCTATTTTGTAGTTATTTAGTAACTAAAATTTAATTTGGTGACTATTTTGGTCACAATTAACAATCATTTCATTTGGTAGCTAAATATTGGTCTCTAAATAGCTTTTTTCTTGTAGTGTTTGTCTTCTCTCTAGATTTGTGAAGAATTTGGTCAATCTTTCGTAGATCAGAATCCACCATAAGGATCTTGGTGAAGAACAAATCAAGTTTTTTCGATCATATTTTGTTGTATAGCAAGCTCCTGTTACCCTTTTTCTTGAGTTGGTTTTGAAAAGTTTTGCATGCATAAGGGTTACGAGTCTTGCATGTGGTCCTTATAGGGCAAAGATGAATTTTGGTAAGTCCAATATCATAAAGGTATGTCTATTGTTAACTCTTTCTCAGCAAGTATACTAAGTGTGCAAGTAATATAGACAATAAGTCCAGAATCGTATCCTCAGGGAACAGAATATATAATTGGAGATTAAATATGTATCATGGCATGGTGAATAAAATTTGAAAATTCAGTTTGATGTTTGTGACGTGAACGAATAAAATTAAATAACAATTAAAATGTGATTTAAATTTAACAAAGATATTTAAAACCTTGGGATTGAATAATAATATTCTCCTTCGCATGTACCCTTAATTTAATTTAATATTGTCTTTTCCAATTATCAATCTGCGCAAATAAAAGCCTATTCAACCTGATTTCTCTAGCATTGAATTTCATAAACCAAAGTTCCTAACTTCTATGTCTAGTTATTAGGAGAATTTAATCAGCTTTAAGATAAGTTGTTATTGCAGTCATTACTCTATAATTCATTTCTGAACTTATAAACATAATGCATTAACGTTTGGTTCTAATTCCAAAAAATGCTTTTCAGTCACAATGAGAAATCTAAAATATGACAATTTAATATAAAACATTAAACAAAGATGAATTGAATAAAGCAATATCAAATATTAATCAAGAGTACAATTAAAGTAGAGAATTTACATTCAATCCCAAGAAGAAAGAACTTAGCTACACATGGTAGCCATGAAATCACAAAACAAGATGAAAAGAAAAGATCTTGATCGCCAAAGTGCTTCCAAAAGATGGATCGTAAGTGATGGATGCCTCCTTCCTTAGCCTGGTGGTCCTTTTAATAACATTCGCCCTCGCAATCAGTTACTTTGGGCTGTTATTTTGTGATTGCTCCCCAATAGTTGCGCTCAGAATTAAGACTTCCTTGTAACAGAATTTAAGTGGATTTTAGCCCAAGCTATCCTCCTAGCTCAAGCGAAAAGTCACTTAACCTCTTTTCCTTCAATTCTGCGTCATTCTCTTTCTTCAATCAGTTTTTGAACTAATTCTCCACAAAATCCGCTCTTTGCAAAACAAAACTAATCAAATGCGAAATAACTGAAAAAATCTTAAATTAAAACAAATTCTATTAAATAAAATATTAAATTAAAACAGAATCATTAACAAAATCCTAAAAATATTCCTTATAACTAACAGCTATCAAAATCTCCCCCACTTAGTTTCTTGCTTGTCCCTAAGCAAGACAATCAGAATTAAATTTTTGGATTTCTCCTACGGTGTCCTTCAAATGTTTCTTAAATTCAAGCAATTCACTAACAGCTTCATAAATTAGAAATTCAGCAATTCAATAATCAGTTAACAAAATGCAATTCATAACAAGATATTATGTCTCACAGTTCTCACCACTGTTTCTCTCAAAATTTATAAACTAAAATGTCATATAACTATCAATCAAAAGTTGCTATTCATTTATCAAACCTCATCAACCCTGCAAGTAATAAGTCAGAAGGTCTTTATAAGATTATAATGTGGCTTGGCTTAAGAAGAAATTCATGGTTTTTTTCTGGAAACACAAATCGTACAAATAGTTTCGCAAATTATGGCTACAACTTGAATCAACTTGTGTAGTTCCTTAATCATTTTGACTCTGGATGACAGTTGCTGAATCATTTTGCTCAGGCTATCTTGATAGCTTATGTTTTCCTTTGTATACCTTTTTTTTTTTTTTAATAAAACAGGGGTAATTCTCTTGTAGCCTTCCTTTCTTCCACATTATCCATAACTTCCACACATGCTTAGAACTTTCTTTCAAGTTATACCACAATTTCCTAACTATTCATACTCAAGGTGGGTTTTATGGCCATATAGCTCAAGGTTCACTAACAATTTAGGCTCAAATTGTCTCACTATTTTATCTCTCCCTTACCAGGTAGCTTTTTGGCTCTGGGTATCATTTACTCTCAACAAACAACATGCCTTCCTCATCCTTATTAATGCAGAGTCAATTCTAGCCTAACAAGTTAAAGCAACCATTGATGTCAAGAAAATATTCATTACACTATCCTGCTCTCAGTGTCACTTCCTCACATACTATTTCACTCATATCTTGTCAATTCATGCTAATGTTAATCTTTCTACTGTCATGCAGTCTTCCTAATTTTCTGTAACTATTAGCTCAAGCTCAAAAATAAGCCTACACTACTTAATGCACATAGAATGTTATCAAAAATCCCAACAATTCCATTAATTCCCCAATTACCACAGATATGTTCAACACAGAATATATTCTATCACATGCATTAGTTCTTTGTGCCTACACCTAATACAGTCATCCCAAAATATGTAAAGTTAATATAGTCATCCAAACACGAAAGAACTACTCTACCACAACCTATCTCTGAACATTAACTTCGAATCAGCCTTTCAAAATATCATCCCAGCAATCTCCATCATATTCACAAAATCAGCAACCCTCAGTAGTTGCACAGCTTCAGCAACTCCCCCTCGGAGTGTCTTCCTCCTCTTCTGAATCACTCCCATTATCCTTGTTTTCTGCAACTTGTTTATCTTCCTCTTCCTCTTCACTTGAACTCGAACTTGAATCTGAAGATATCGCCTGCGGAACCGTTGCACCTCTCTGCTGAATTCCCTTTTTAATGACCGCTGTCTTGATTCTGAACGACCTCCTTGACGGTCCTGGATACTCCTTCTTTTTCAAAGGAACTCTAACAGCCACATTAACACTGATCTTTTCTGCTGCATTCACTTCAGTATTATTCACATTTTTTTTCACAGCTCCTATCACCTTCTTTTTCAACATCTCAGCAATAGTTTCTTCATCACTCTCATCATCCTTTTCTTTAGTCTCAGCAGCTTCCCTTACTTCTTCCATAGCCTTCACATTTGCTTCCTCATTATTTTTAGCAACTTCAGGAGTTGCTCCAATTTCTTCCACAACCCCTACATTTCCTTTGGCAGTTTCAATATTTTCTTCCATTTCAATATTTTCTGCCACTTCTTCGGCAGCCTTACCACCCGCCTCATCCTTTTTTTCTTCTTCTTTCTTCTCTTGATCTACTGCAGTACTTTGTGCCTCATGATGATCCTCCTCCTCCCCCACTAAACTTGGCCGGTCCCCTGGCCAATTCAGAAAGGAAGATAATTCATCAGCATCCATGTAGGTCTTCTCTCGATTAGCATGATACCTCTGCATCATGAATCGATATAAAGCACTGTTTTGATCCTCAATATGCTGAATGTGGCGCATCAACCTCTTCTCAACTTCTTCCACGGTAGGTTCTGATGGAGATCTTTGAGGATTAGGAGGTATATTCCTCTGTACTGGATTCTCATCCGGGTGAGTGCAGTGGTGCTCAATAAACTTTTTATTAATAGAAGACCTTATCTTCACCTTTGGATCAACGATGATCCCATTTTCTGCACATAACCCTGTGATCAATGAAGGAAATCCTAGAGTTCCCAATCTTTCTGCTCCTCGTACCCGCTCCCAGTCCACTGTTTTTTGAATTTCATCTGAAATGATCCTTGCTATGTTGACAGTATAATCATCCTGGATTATTGAAAACAGCAGGTTGCTTTTAGCAACATTAATATCAGATACATGGCCTGTGGGTACAACGTTGGCTAACATGAAAGTTAGTCAAACTTGCGACAGGGTCCTCATATCTCCTCTTAGGATACGTGTTTCCTTCCCAGATGCTGCAATTTGATATCCTTTACCAGGTATGCACAAAGCTGCAGCAACTTTTCGGTTGCTGAATCCTTTCTTCTTACTGCTCACTCGCTGATAATGACACTCCTCTTCTTGGATAGGGAAAGGACTCCCTAGATAATCATCGATAGCTTGTGGACTATAGGATATCCACTTCCCTCGCACCATTGATTTTCTCTGACGCCTATCCTGCCTCTCAGCCCAAGCATTCGCATAAAATTCTCTGACAACATCATCATCAAACCTCAATCTCGGTTCTGCTAATTTCTTCCAGTTGCGTCTCCACAACCCTATCAAGAACGCGTCACATTCTCCAGGTTTCAGTTCCACCCTTCTCTCTGGCAAGAATCGTCAGTAAACAAGCTCCTCATATCTTCTTTCTTTGTTTTTATTCAGAAACTTCTCTGCAGTACGCTGCTTCTGGACGTTTGTTGGTTCCTCGTCTTCAGGAATCTCTGCCGGAATTGCATCGTCGAAGAACGGAGCGCTAGTCCTTCGTCGTTTTGGAGGACGAACGGAAGCAGTATGCTTAACTTTCGGCATTCTTCCTGCACAACACAGTCAGTTTTCCAAAACTAAAACCCTCTTTATTCTATCCGTTACAGTCAAGCAGCAACCCTTAAAAAAAACCCCAAATCGTTCTTACTGCAAACCCTAAACACTCGAATCCATTAACAACTTCCTAGATAACTCCCAATAACCGTAAATTGCTAACCATAATGTAGTGCGCGCATGGTAGAGAAGAAAAATAAGCAATGAAAATGAGATTTTTGAAGATGAAATCTTACCTGGATTTGAAGAGTGTAGAAGCAAAGAGAGAGAGAGCGTCGAGAATGAAAATGGCAACAGAGAGAGAAAATGAAAGTGCTCCTGCAACACACTGAATGAAATGACCTTGTATCACAAGGTACTGTCTTTTCATGTTGCACTAGTCTGAGCTAAGTGAGTTTTAGCTCGAGCGCTGGGCCTAGCTTGC
>Ga0209489_101866_pt1 | contig 43351 bp, 26 predicted proteins | sample SiratrowhiteBW_FD_187527 | JGI IMG/M metagenome (GOLD analysis project Ga0209489, IMG submission 187527) | Root nodule microbial communities of legume samples collected from California, USA - Siratro white BW (SPAdes) (version 2) | ecosystem: Host-associated > Plants > Roots > Nodule | place... | reverse complement strand
GTCGAAGTTGTGAGCAAAAGTTATTTGGGTGCACAATGTTTCCATTTCAAAGTCACTCTAATAATGTGTTACATATCTTCATAAAAATAATAAATATACCCATTTTAATAAATCTAAAAAAAAAAAATAGCACATTGTTAAAAAGGGCAACATATTCAGCATCAGCATTTTGCCATAAATACATGTGGGTGTTGTGTAAGCGTTTGTCTTAGTTTTATTGTTATATATATCCTTGTAATACAAGACTGAGACTTTGTTATTACCGAACACTGACACTTGCCAACAAGAAAAAAATGATCAAATTTATAACTATGAAATAATGTACAATGATGTTGGTCAACAAATTTCTCCTCAAAAATATCATATGCTCCCTTGACGAAAGCATATGTAAAAAAGGAGAAAGTGTTGTATGGCTTATGTTGTTAATTGTAGCAGCTTGCTAAGTTTGAGGACTAAGGATAGTCCTATGGAGTGAGATTTAGATTCTGTCCAATATGACACCTAACCGTCAACATATACTCGAACAACATCCACTATTTTAGCCCGACATATGGGACATTTTCCACTGTTACATTGCAACTCGATGGCACACTTCAGACACGCACACATGTGTCCACACCTGCAATGAAGATGGTGATACCATGAGTGAACTTTTCTCCCAAAATGGAAACAAATCATTTTCATTCAGAAGCAATTACCTGTACAAAACCGTGTCAACTTTCACCTCATAGCAGATGCAGCAGTTGCCTTTCTTTGGAGTCCTGCTACGGGGCTTCTTTTCTTCTTTCTTAACTGAGTGAACCTGTTGTTTCATGGTTTGTTGTAATTCCATCTGCATATTGATGCAGCCCTTTATTGTTTTCCTTAGCTCAGCCATCTCGTGATAGAGTTGCTCCATGTGCCCTCTCAAATCATATATCAGTTCCATTTCCTGCATGCATAGCAGTTTTGCATTTAACAAGAGATTTGGGAGAATTCACCATGTGTCAAGATTATACCAAATGCAAACTTACCATTGAATGATGATTGGTGGCTGGAGATTGCCTACTATCCTGGTAGAAAGGTTGAGATTGATAAGGTTGTGGAGATGGAGAAACAACTCTGTCAAAATCGTCGCCGGCTTCATTGTCCCTGTAACTCCATGATGAGGAACGATTAGAATAATCACCAGCTTCATGATATGAATCACTTATCAAGCTCTCCTCCTCATGCTCATGCTCTTCTTCATGCTCATCTGCATTATCCTCCTCCTCCTCCTCCTCTCTCTGACTTCTCTCCTCCTCTTCTTCTTCCTCAGTTGCATCTCTTCCATCTTCTTGAGAAGTCCTTGCAGAATGCAAGCGTTCTTGTAAGAATGCCATCAATTCTTGGCTGTTTTCCTCATGGTCTTGGCTGTTGACTAAATGTGCTTGTGTTCCCCTATGAGATTCCATCAATCTATCCATTCTATCCCGGAAGTCACTAGAAAGGAAACTTGACACTGTTCTTCTGCAAATATTAGATCAATGAAGTTTATACAAAAAATATTTTCACCAGTTAGTGTCCAATTCCAAAGTGAATGCATTCAAATTTGACCTTTTCTCATCTAAATAATAACAATTTCTTCTTTTGCTGTCTATCTAGTCATTTATGCAAGTGACATTCATGGTATAGACTAAGAAAAAATTTAATAGAAAACTATGTACCTTTCAAGAAGCCTCCTTATATCCTCATTTTGAGAACCAGTTTCAAGCATCTCTCTATACCAGGCTTGCCTGCGCTCTTCCCAATAGCTCCTAGGCCTAGAAATTTCACTGATCCAGTCGTAATTAGTTTCATCGTCACAATTCTGGTCAGTTTCCTCTTCCTCCATCTCATAACCATAATTGCTTTCAGCATAGTTCTGATTAATTGCCTCTTCTATTGTCTCCTGGTAACTGGATTCAGCATACTGTTGGTTACTAATATCTTCCTCGTTTACTGCCTCATCATTACTACTTTTAGTAATAGCAATGTTTTCGCTACTCGCCTCTGCCTTGTCTGTCATCTCATTTATATTTGAATCATTCATGGATGTAGTTGCCTCACTAGTTTCTTTTGAGTTATTGTGTAGAGCATTGGCATCTGAACGTGGATGTGTTTCTTGGACCATGACATCCGAACTTGGAGGAGCTTCATCTGCATTATGATCTATTCTAGTATCTGAAACTGACTTTTGTGTGGATTTTGTGGCGTGATTGTCACTGCCATGAGCTGTCTGGTTTCTTGTGTCTTTTCTGAGTTGATCAGTGGTGGCAGAGTTACCCAATTCAGTGGTTTTGTTAACTGTCTCTCTTTGAGGACTTCTTGGGGTAGCTACTTCTGCCTGGACCGGAGTTCTAAGTTCAACCCCACTGGTAAATCTTTCCCTGTATGTCATAAAAAATTTGTCATTTAGTATCTTTCACGAAAACTTAATTAAGATGTCACTTGATATACTTGATATATGATAAATTATGGAAACAAAAACCAGCTACAAAAGGAAATGCTATCAGGAAGTTCACACTTGACTAGAAATTATCAAACCTTAATTGCATAATTGCAGAGCCTTGTGATTGTCTGTTGTTTACTTCACATGATGTTGATTTCTGGTGGGACCGATCATTAGCCGTCACTTCACGTTGCAATAATTTAATCCGAAGCAATGCCTGCATTCATGCATAGAAAACGAGTCACGATCAGAACTAGTAAAGAGCTTAACATAGCAGAAGAAGAACCACCACTTTGCCTTTTTTGTTTTACCTGAATGCGACCTTTTTGTGCGAATTTAGACACTGCTCCACGCTCTGCCAACTTGTTGAGCTCCCTATGCCTGTCATTCTCCATCTGCATAAGCAAATCATTGAATGCTTGGCGCCCTCTAACTCGCAGGGGACAAACAGATTTATGCTCTGAAGGTGGTGGTGGTTGTTGACCACATTCACGCTCTCTACAAGGAGAACCTGTCACACTTGTCACACTACTACTAGCATACCCTTCATGTTCATTCTCATCAGCAAAGGAAGGTGTTGGACTCTGATTCTGGCGCGTTGAAGTGAGTTTCTTTATAATGTTAGCAACACTGACACCACTCTCAGACCTGGCATATGGCGAAACGGAATGGTCACTTGATTCCCACTCAGGAAACGACGAGGGAAAGGAACTTTCTTCATTCCCTGAGGGTCCATCAAAGCATTCTTCCTCAGGCAATGAAGCATTAACATGCTCATTCGTGGGAGAAGAGGTCGAACCATTCTTCTCTGACGATGTGTTCGTTTTGGAGACGCCAAATTGCTTCAGCCTCTTCTCCCATATCTGAACAAGAGAAGATGCAGCCATGTTAGGGATCTCTCTGGAGGTGGATTCTTCCTCAGATGTCGAACTGGGTGTCCTTGGGAACATGTCACCTTCGTCCATGGACAACAATTCAGCCTCATTCTCCAAATTGGACACCATCTCCCGAGCCTGTCTAGCTGCCCATCGGTCGAGAAGCCGTGAGTGTCTGGGGCTGATCAAGGAGGCCAAGGAGGCCTCTTTGTTGTTGTTGTTGTTGAAGGAGTTGGCTCGTGTGAAACGAAGTCTCTCTAGGCGATTGTTTTTGGGAGCCTTTCGCTGGTTAACGCCTTTGTTCTTGCTGCTGGTGGTGGTGTTGGTGGTATTTTCGTTTGTTGTGGAATCAGAAGACACCGCCATGCACGTGTTAAGGTCCATGACAAAGTTCTTGATGTTTCTTTGTAACGTAGCATGATGATTATGCGTGCCCTTCACGTTGCTTTCCCTGCATGCTTCCCGGTGGTTGCGGTCCCTCAGAACGCAACCGAAGGGCGAGGAAGAAACAACCTCAACCTCGGACGGGGCCATGTCGGCTTTCTTTATCGTTTGTGTCTTTTGTCTCGGTTTGTCGAAACCTTCGCGAAGGAGAGTATCAACGTGGAAACACGGGAACCCATTTGAGGGAAATGGGTGGAGAGATTGGAGACATAGCAAACTCACAAGACTCTTCTCGTTTTGCTGAAACACACAGAAAAAGACAGAAAAAAAAAATGGAAAACAGGGTAGAGTAAAACAGAGGAGGGAGGGAGGGAGAATATGAAGGAGAAACTAGTTGTTACACGAAAACCAAGGAGGTTTTTATGGCTTATAAATGCTGACAAATCATGTTTTACCTCATTCCCGTTTTCTTTGCCTCTATTTAGAGGTGTTTCGTAACGAAAGCAGAGAAATAAAAAGAAAATAACGTTGGCTGTTATGTTTCCTCGTACGTAGGAACGTGTGTTTTGGTTGGGAGGGGTGTGGCTAAAAATGGAAGAAGGCTTGTCGTCGTTGGGGTTTGTTTTTGTTGATGTGAGAGGAAGAAGGAAACAGGGTGTTAGAAAAATGCAAAAAAAAGTTGGAATTGTTATAGAGGAATAAAAGAGTGTGGTGTAGTGAGAGAGACGTTGGGTTCGAACCGTTGAGATTGTGGGGTAAAGGAACAGAGAAAAATATGAGAAAGAGAGCGTGGTGAGTGAGCGTCTAATTTATTACTATTAGCAGATTAAGTGTATCATTCTCTACTTTTTCATTCTGTTGACCAAATTAAGTTCACAAGTTATTGTGATTTCTGTTTCTTCACTCACTTTATGCACTTTCTTTTGCTTATCAACACTTACCTCTCATTCCTTTTTTTTTTATCAACACTTTATTTCTTTTAAATTTTATTTTGATACAGAATTGTTTTTTTTTCTAGGTGGAGTTTCTTTTTATTATTTTTTAGTTTTTTTCTGTTTTTTTGTTTCACTTCATTATATTTTTTATTTTTTTTATATCGATTTTTTAATTCTAAATTTTGTATTATAACTTTAAATATATTAAAAATATATAAAAACAAGTTATATACAACAAATGGAAGAATATCCTTCTAGAGTTATAGATAAAAATATTTATGTTAAATAAACGTAGAAAAAAAAGATTTTTTACCACTCAGATGTAATTTAGTAAAAGAATTACTAGAATTAACAGATGTAGAAAAATTAAAGTAAAAGGTAAGTTGTGTTTAATAATCACGAAAAAATTGAGTTTACTTAACACAATTTCAAGCCTAATTTTTTAAATCATACAAAGTCATGCATGACTAAAACCACATTGATTTTTTTTTTCTTTTTTGCACATTGCATGACAAACACAGTTATAGTTTATTTTTTTGAATTGAAACACTGTATTGCAAGTACGTCTCAATTTTTTTTAAGTGAATGAAGCTGTGTTTGTAATACAAGCTTTTAGTTTAAAAATAAAATAACTAAAGTTGTATTTGTTACGTATGACTTTATTTAAAAATAAATTGAAAATTATTTTATTATGTATGACTTTATTCAATAAAAACATAAAGATTACTTGTAAGTATGTTACTTGGTATGTGACCTACGCAGAATACTCGTTTTTCTACTAAAAAGGCTTCCTTTCTCATTTTAGAATATTCATAAGTGCGTATTTATGGACATTAATTTTGATAGATTCATTTAAATTAGATTTTAAGTAAGGAAGAATAGAGACGTTTTTTATTTGAATTTGTAGCGTCTTGTATGTGTCAGATTTAATTATGCAATTATTTGAATTTTAATTTATAGCTGCTTTGATGGGTGTGTGTTTTGATTTATGTGTAAGATTTTATTACGCAATTATAGCTTGAATTTTAATCTGCTCTTTGTTTTATTCAATGTGGGAATAATTTAAATTTTGAATTTGAATTTTGTATATTAATTAAAAACAATAGTTAGGTTATCGTATGTTGTACTTAAGATGATTTTTACATTTGAAACATTAACTAACTAGAGGAGCTGAGATAATTTGAGACTCAAGAGTAACTTATCACAAAAAAAAAAAAAAAAAAAAAAAAAAAAAAGTTATAATGCTAGACAAAATTTTACCTACATCTTCAAGGATTTAGACTCGAGACCAAACATCATTATTGTGAAATAATCTTAAGATTTTTTTAGGACGATTCATATGGTTTCATATGCAAATCTTAACGAAATCCACCTCTATTCTAATATTATTTTGCTTAATGGACCACTTTTTAAGGTATTTAATTTAATATGATTTCTTAAACATTCATAAACCAGTGAGAAATAAGTATTAGTATATATTGATAAATTTATATACTTAAAAATTGGTTAAGATTAATCACTTTTGAAAAATATACTTTGACTCAAAAATTTAAAGGTCAACGAAAATCTTTGGACAGATATTAGCATCATATGTAAATGAAAATTTTGCATAAAAGTTTAATTTATTGATGTTTAAATTGAAAGTTAAAAGAAAAAAAAATACCCCATCTCATAGGATAAGCACATTTTATAAAATCATTGAATCTTAAATTATGTTTTTTTTTTTTCATTTTGAACATTGTTTCATTTAAAATGTTTTTTTTATAATCATCCTTAAAGATAAAACGTATTTAATCGTTACCTGATTTATCTATCATATTGTAGTAGGCATAAAATTATATTCACATTTAATAAGAACAAAAAAACTTTGAGTTATTCTACATTTAATTACCATATTCTTTATTAATCTGCAATACAATCCATGTAACAAAATTATTTTTAATACTATTCTATCTTTTATCTTATATTTTAAGGTTAAAATAAATAGTGTCAATTAAAAAAAATCTGTAACTGAAATAATTTACTAATAAATCAAATTACAATTATATTTTTTATTCTTGAATAAAGAAAATCCATTCATTATGTACTTTCTATATCTTAGCATGGTACTGCATGAATTTTTTCTTTGGAATTCTTGTAACGGAATTTTATACAAACATTGGATCATTTAATAATCATATATAATTGGAACTATTACTTTTATCAATTAATCGACAAGAGAGTTTTATAAACGAAATTTAACAATATATACAAGAAAACTATATATTAAAAAGAAGACACCTCCATAACAAGATACCTTAATCCATTACAAAGGTTACATTCCAAACATGAAATAATCTTAATAATTTAATAATCTGTATCTGAATATATAGGATAAGTCTTGGAAGAACCAATGCAGACACATATGCTAACCTTACTCACAGAATCAAGCAACAATAGCAGACATGTCTTCCTTCATCTTCAATATGTTGGAAGGAAAATCACCAGTAATGATCAAGATTCTTGTTCTCAAAATCCACAATTTTGTTGTTGGATACGTGCATGAGATGGTCGCATACTTGCCTTGATGTTGGCCTCTCTTGTGGTGCAGTTTTTGTGCACTGTGTGGCTATCTGGAGCACCTGAAATGCAGCAAACTCTTCACCAGGCGAAAGGGGTTTCAGCTGAGGATCTATCACTGCTTCAACCGCAATGCCTTCCTTGTCAAGGTGCATATCCACCCATCTCACCATGTTCATCTCTGCTCTGAAAGCTTCATCTGTTGGCATTTTACCGGTAACAAGTTCCATCAGCACAATTCCCATGCTGTACACATCACTTTTCTCTGTGGCCTTCAGCGAGTATGCATACTCTAAAAATAATCAAATGTCAATCAATGGTTAACAGTAGGATAAGATATAGAATGAACAACTTAATGTTTTTGGCACCATATTCTGATTAGATTAAAAGTTTGCATTAAAAAGTCAGCACAGATATTATGGCAAAACTTCAGTTTTAATCGTATCTATATTTTGTAGAAAATATGAGATAAAATTGTATTAGTCTCACCTTAAAAGAAATCTTTTGAATTATACCGAAAAATGCGTGTATCGTAAGTGTGCGAATGTCGATACGTGTCAGACATTAAACGTAAAACATGTATTACAGTGTGTCTGAATGTCCGATACGTGTCAGACACACGTCAATAAAAAAAATATTTTGAATTATATCGAAAAATATATGTCGTAAGTGCGTGAATGTCTGATACATGTCAGACATTAGAGTAAAACATGTAATACAGTGTGTTTGAATGTCCGGTACGTGTCAGATACATGCCAATAAGAAGGTTCGAACTTCATACAAAACTTAAGTTCTAATTCTAATTGTATCTATGTTTTTTTAAAAAATATGAGATAAATAACAATTGAAGTCAATGGCATGATAAATTATTACCTGGGGCTATGTATCCATAAGATCCAGCAAAGCAAGAATTAGAGTCTGTATTAGATTCTGGATTCTCAACGAGTGGTTTTGCCAGTCCAAAGTCTCCGAGGTGGGCCTCCATGTTGGAATCTAGTAATATGTTGCTGGATTTGATGTCCCTGTGAATGATCTTTGGCACACAATCGTGATGGAGGTACTCCACTCCGTGAGCTAATCCTTTAGCAATTTTGAACCTTGTTTCCCAATCAAGGATCTTCTTTGCTTTGAGGGGCACCTCATGTAACCAATCCCAAACACTCCCATTCTCCATATACTCATATATCAGCAGATTACAACCTGTTCCTCTGCTTCTGTTGCTACAACAACCCATCAGCTTCACCAGATGCCTATGTTTGATACTCCCTAAAGTCTTAATTTCTCTTATAAAGCTTTTGTTCAACAGATAGTCATTTTTCCCTGAAATCTTCTTCACAGCCACTATCTCTCCAGAGGGCAATGCAACTTTGTACACTGTCCCAGAACCTCCACGGCCAACTACGAACTCGTCGCTTAGATTGTTTGTGGAATCCATGATATCTTGCCACCTGAAATCTCTCTTTGAAGGTATAGTTAGAGGGATCAGCGATCGTTTTTGTGCTCGTGATGGAGAGGAGAAGACAAAACTCACTTCACTGCCTCTCCTGAAAAAATCTTGCTTGCCTTTAAAGAAGACCATCACTACAAGTACAAGTAAAGCAATTGCAGCTGAAGTTGAAAGTGTAGAGACTATAACCACTGATGTTTTGCTGAAGACTGGTCGCTTGGAACCATCACCACTTTTGCACCTTGAAAGAGAGGCTCCACAAAGATGAATGTTCCCTTCAAACGACTCATGTGGCCAGCGGGAGAATCGGTTATCCAATGCACCTTGAAGGTTATTGTAAGAGATGTCAAGCTCGTGCAAGCTAGTCATTTCACCAACTACTGAAGGCACTTCTCCGGTGAGTCCATTGTGAGAAATATTAAGAACTTCCAATTTCGACAGCATGCCAAGTGAAGATGGGATATGACCAGAGAGATTGTTGTAACTTAAGTCCAAAATGCTTTGTATATTTTTGAGACTTCCAATCTCAATTGGTATTTCCCGACTAAAGCCATTCCAGGATAGGTGCAGCTCATAGAGATTTATCAATTTACCTATTGCTTGAGGGATTGGTCCGGAGAAGTTGTTATGGTCAAGCCTGAGGGTATTAAGAGATACAAGATCACCAATATCATCTGGGAGACTTCCACTAAGAGAATTGTTATTCAAGGAAAGGACAAGCAACTTGGGTATTTTGAGTAGGCCTAGTGGAATAGACCCAGAAAATTGATTGGATGAGAGCTTAACCTCTCCCAAGTGAGGCAAATTTCCAAGCCATGGTGGTATGTGTCCAGTTAGAAGATTATTGTTTAAATCAACGTGAGTCAGGTTCTTGCACAAAGAAAGCTCGTCTGGTATTCGACCTGTGAGTGAATTTCCTGAGACGTCTAACAATAACAATGCGGTGAGTTTTCCCAATGTCCTTGGAATTTCACCAGAAAACTTGTTGTTACCCAGTCTCACTCTATCAAGGGAAGGTGAATTTCCCAGGACAAAGGGTATTTCACCATCAAATTCATTATCGGTGACATCAAAAGAAAGAAAGGAGCTAGAGCTACATAATGCAGCCAAGCTACCATTCAGTCTGTTATTTGAAAGATTCACTCTGGTCAGGTTTGCTAGATTTACAAGTTGGTGAGGAAGACTACCTTCAAGAGAATTGTTGTAGAGCATGAACAGCTTCAACTCTTTGAGGAATCCGAATGTTGCAGGAATGCCACCTGAGAGCTGATTTTCTGCCAAATCCAGCACAGTCAGTTTACGACAGTTCCCAAGTGTCGGGGGAATCATACCCGCAAGCTTATTGCGCCTAAGGTGCAAAAAGTTCAACTCTTTCAGCCTCCCTATGGTGAAGGGAATTACACCACTTAAATGGTTTCCAAAGATATCAAGCATTTGCAAGCTTGAACAGTTACCAATCTCCAAAGGAATTTCCCCTGACAACTGATTATCATAAAGAAACATTATCTCCAATTTCCCAAGCATCCCAATCTCTCTGGGCAGATTACCCTGCAAGTTGTTATGATACAATCCAAGATTCTGCATTTCAGTGAGGTTTCCTATGAAGGGAGAGATTGAACCAACCAAAGTGTTGTTGTGAAGCAAGAGATCAGTTAGGTCCGTCAGCCCATAAACCTCGATAGGTATTGACCCATTGAGATAATTCTTTGATAAATTAATTTGTTTCAGGGATTTGCACTGACCCAACTCAGCTGGTATCTCACCATGAAGTCCAGTGTCTGCCATCAGCAAGATCTCCAAACTTGTTGCATTGGAACATATGGTTCTTGGAATGGTCCCATTGAGTTTGTTCCCAGTGAGAGCCAAATATTTTAACTGACCCAAGGTCCCTAACTCCTCTGGAATTTCCCCACTAAGCGTATTACTTGATAAGTCAAGACTTTGAAGGTTACCCAATTGAGCCAAAGACGGTGGAATACGACCATCGAGTTGGTTCCCCAGAAAATTCAGATATGTAAGCTGACTCATCTGTCCGAGTTGACTCGGAATCGATCCGGTTAAGCTGTTGTCGGCAAGGTCCAGTTTTTGAAGTTTCCTGAGTCGACTCAGTTCACTCGGAATCGAGCCATTAAGTCTGTTCCCAGCGGCGGCGAAGACTTCAAGGCTCCAGCAGTATCCCAATTCGTACGGAATCGGCCCAGTCAACTCGTTGTTCTGCAGAACCAAAATTTGCAACAAACTGAGTCGACCGAGTTGGGCCGGGATCGGACCGCTGAGTCTGCAAAAGGCCAAACCAATGAACTCAAGGCTGGGCATATACCCAAGAGTCTCGGGAATCGGGCCACTGAGTGGGTTGTTACCGATTCGCAAAACTCGGAGGCGCATTAGCGAGTCTAACTCGGTGGGGATTTGACCGGTGAGTTGGTTGGAGTGGAGAAAGAGAGATTCCAACGAAGTGAGGTTGGAGAGGGAAGTTGGAATGGGACCCTCGAGGCGGTTTAAAGAGAGATCAAGGAGGAGCAGGCTTTGCAAACGACCGAGTGAGGGTGATATCGACCCACTGAGTGATGAATCGGACAGGTTGAGTCCCACCACTTGCACCGAGTCGTCATCATCATTCAAAGAATTGAGCTTCTTTGACCCACATGACACCCCTCTCCAACTACAGTAATCTGTGTTGTTCTCTGACCAATCACGTAAAACATTTTCTGGGTCTTCAGTGAACGATGATTTCACCTCCAAAAGCACTCTCACGGTGCTCTCATTTCCATGGCAAAGGAGTGTACAGGAAAAACACAGAAGGATCACAATAGCAAGAGTTGAAATCCTCATTGATGCTTCTTTCATTTTGGGATTGAATGAGTGAAGGAGCCAGTGAGGGGGTGAGGGATAGAAGGTTACTTAATGACTACTTCAAATTGTTGTTCTTATTAACGAAAGACACATGAAGACAAGTGAAATTTAATGGTGCAGTTGAGGGTTGGGAAGCGGTGGTGGTTGTTCTTGGATTGTGAGTATATATGTATTTTAGCAGAAGATAGAAGGTTCAAGTGAACGGGGAAGCTACATGGTAGTAGTGCATAATGTTGCTATGCTTTCACATGTTCTCTTTTACTGTGTATATGTGTAAGCAAACTGATACGTCTGATGATGATGCATTTGCATGACATGCATTGGAGATGAGTTGGTAGCAGCAGAGACTGTGTTGACAAAGCATGGCTATCATCTATGAATGGCTATAAATGAGCATGCGACTGTGTCAGTCACCTGCAACAGTGACCAATTACCATTTATAGCATAACGCTTATGTATTAAATGTGGAAGAGCTGATTGCTGAGAAGGTCAAACGGGGGTTGAAAAAGAGCATTGGAAATAGCATTGAGACTTTGTGATATGTGATATCATACAACAGAAATCATGGGGTGAGACTAGAAAAAGAAAGAAACGGTGAAGTGAAGTGATGAAGGTGTGAATGAGGTTAGAGTGGTTGGGTGAACAGATAGAGGGAAACATTATTCGTGGATTTTACATGGTTTGAACAAGAAGAAAAGTCCCACTGAGAGAAAGTGTGTGCATGCATTTGTACTTTGTTTGTTCTACGAAGTCAATGGGGTCCCAACAAAGCATTTGTCATATTATACGTGAGTGAGTTACGTAAGGGGTTCAATCAATGGTCAACATTTTCTGGTGCAGTTCTTCAAGTAACGCGTATCAGCAGCAAGTAAAACAGAAAGTGTGTACTTGTAGTGAATTGAAGAAAAGTTTTGTAGTTTATGCATGTTGATGTTAATTCATATATAGTAGTAGTAGTATTGTTCTTCTTGTGAAGTTTGATGGTTTAAGGTACCAAACCAAGAGCATTTGGTCTTTCTGATGATTTGGTTGCACACTCGATGAAGTAAAAGCCTGTTAGATACTCCAACTGGTTTTTGTCTTTTTTCGATTTGGCCACTGAACGAGGTTCCTGTTGTCCTAAATTTGTAGCATTACTAAAAAAAATACTAACAATATATTTTAATAGTAACTCCATTAAATGGTCGGTATAAGTTAAGAATATGAATCTTATCACTTATTTAACATATATAAATAGTAAGATTCGAGGTCATAAATAAAAAGTTAGTTTCTATTTTAAAGATTTGTACTCTTGTCAACCACTAAATAAAGAATTTGGATATATTTTTTTCTTATCTTTAAAATATACAAATTTTGATATTTTAAAATATATTAAAAGTTTATTAATTTTTTTAATATATATATATATATATCAAAGTCAGTATGATTTAAAGGGACAATGAAGTAACAGACTCTTAAATAAACATTAATAAATTTGAGTCTTTCAAGAGAATATCTTACAAGTAATTAGATATAATAAAATTGATAAAAATTAAATTAAAACATAATGACTCCTACATTGGGAAGATATATTTGAAAAGATGAGTCCAAAACTAGCTAGTAATTAAAAGTAACAACTGATAAACTTCTCACATTACAATCTTTTTCTATTTTCAATTAATACACCTTTTAAAATTATTTTGTATTGTTCATTTTAAAATATTTTTAATCAAAACTTAACTTTTGTTTCCTAGTCATTTTGGTAAATTTTGTTAACTACATAAAAGATTATAATAAAAGATACCAATAAAGCTTCCATCTCATAAATGAGAAATACACTCATATTAAAATGTTGTCACATATATCTAAATTAGTGGACTAATTAAGTTTTAAGTTCTTTAATTAAATTTTTTATAAAAATATTTTAATAGGTAATTAAATTTTTTTATATTTTTCAATTGAATCTTAATAATGAAATTATTATTTTTATCACTTATTTCTTAATATTAACAAATATTATATTTTATGATTAATATTAAATAATATTATGGTTAATTTAAACGTCACGGGTAAAAATAATAGTCATGTTATCTAATTAAAATAAATAAATAATAGAGTCTCTCAATTAAAAATTATAAATATTTTAAATATTAAAACAATAAAAATTTTAGTAAAAACTCAATCAAAAATATTCTAATTTTAAATATTACATAATTACATTCATTAACAATCTTAAAATTGTGCAACCATACATACATTAAATGTTAATAGGTTTCTGGGATAATTATAAATTTTGGTACTAATATCTTTCTTTTGAACTTTTTCATAGAATAAATTGGTCATATTCAACTTTGTTATCCTTTATGAAAGTAGATGAATAATAGTGTTACACTTATTTTGCTTTACTTACTTTAATGGTATCATCAACATCAAGGCCTATTGTATTCAAATGTATTTCACTTCTAATATCAACATAAATAATTCCATAGTATCAATAACCACAAATTTTTACATGATTTGACGTGTTTATAGTTATTATAAGAAAAAAATATTAAATTATTATTAAATTAATAATAATCATATATATACATGAAATAAATAAAAAGAAAAAAGCAATGTAAAGTAAAATGGTTAAAACATGTAACAAATAATATAATGTTTTGAGAGCTTATGCATGTATACACAGACCAAATAAGAAATCATGTATAATTATTTATTATTGTAAAGTAAAAAGAAAAGGCATCCAAACAAAATAATATTAAAGTTGTGATTTTTCTTCGTCACTGTCTTTTTATGAATGGTTAAAAGTTAAATATCTTATTTAAAAAACTTTCTTGTTTTATAGAACAATTTAAAAGAAATATATGACCTGTAATTATTTCAAAACTCGTTATTATTAAATGTATTCACACTTGTAAAATTTTATCAATGAAAAAGGTTTTTAAAAAGTTTGAAATTAATTTCATATTTTCTCGTGACTCAACAAAATAACGAATTTTTTTTAATAAAAATATCATGATATGTGCCTATTGGGTTCTGCTCCACTTCTAATAATGAATTATCTAACCTTGGTGGGGACAATAAGTACAATTCACAGTTATTAAATACTTGAATTTTAATTAACCAAATTTACAAATATTATTAGTTCTGGGTCTCATCCTTATATATCATAACTATGAGCATGCCTTATTTTAATTAATTTTCAAAATTCATATTTTAAGAGGTGAAATGTGCTATTAACAAATGTAATAATATAATATTTAAAATGACTTTTTATTTATTAATTGAATCATCAAAATGAGTTAGTGACTTGGAGTGTTGTAGAATAAGAGGAATCGATGACAAATGGTTTTTAACACTTTTTTATTTAATTATGAATTCATTTTTACGTATTTATCTCTTTAATTTTAAAAAAATTTAACATCTTATTATTTTATTCTCAAAATTTCGTATTTTTTTCCGTTAATTATATATCGATACATTAATGTCACATCGTGGATTCATGTGAACATTGCCTATATTACTAAGTCAGTATTAGAAAAGGACTGAATCTCTTAGCTTGTGTTTAATATTTTTAATTTAATTATTAATTATTTTTATGTATTTTATCTCTTTAATTTAAAACTTTTACACATTTTATTATTTTTTTTCAAAATTTCGTACATTTTTCTCTGGTTATATATGAATACGTTACTTTCACATCAATAATTCATGTCAGCACATTGTATATTACTAAGTCAAGGAAATTTGTGCCAAAAAATAAATTTAAATGATAAAAATTCGCAGAATAATAATAATCGAGTAGTAAAATGTGTAATTAAATTTATTTAAAATTAAAAGTTCTCAACCAAAATCAGTTGGGCCTTCTCTTCTCTTCTCATTCTTGACTGCTTCTTCCTGCACCTCCATATATCTTCCTGCACGTCCATAGCGCATACGAAATGACCATTTTACCCATTTGAAAGAATTTTAAAACCCAAATTACCATTCATCCCTTCAGGTCTGCTTCTTCTTCAACCAAGTCTGCATCCCTTTGCAAACCTCCGGTGATTGCCCCTCAACCGTTGCATCTCTACCGGCTACACCTTCTGCATTGTTGCTGCACGTCAAGACTGGGCGGATCTGCTCCATCTCCATTTTCACTGCACCTCCGTTTCATTGTCCCGCAATTGCTCCACCTTCACATAAACAAATAAAAAAAAAAACATAAGTTTCAATGCTACGGTTTATACAAACCGTATAAGAAAAATTGTTTTACGGTTTCTATAATCTGTAAAAACTTAAAAAAGAAAAAAAAATCATACTTACGGTCAAAACTATTTTTCTTCTGCGGGTTGTATCTATGCTTATACGAGTTGTATAAGCCGTAAGTTTTTATGCATTTCAAATTCTTTACGGTTTATATAATTTGTAACATTTAAATATCCTCAAATTAAACTTATGACTTACAGAAATTGTAAGTATATAACTCTTACGAATTCTACAATTCGTGAAAAACATAAAAAATCAAAAAACAGGTGTCTCGACGATTGACAATGCTTACTCTTCAGCCACCCACTCTGACAGACAACCGTCCAAAACGCCTTCACCCCGCCAACCCAACACCATCAGAATCTTCTACTACTATGATTGAACTGTACTGTACCTCCACCGCTGAACAGAACTGTACCTCCTTTATCAAAATTCTCTTTTCTAACAGCAGGGACAATTCAGTCATTTACTCATATCTATTTCTGGAATTATAAAAACTATGGAGGTGCAGGAAGACGATATGGAGGTGCAGGAAGAAGCAGTCCTCATTCTTTCTTACAATATTTAGACAATTGCTTTGTGCACCATATCATTTTTTCACCTACATTAGATAACTAAAATACCCTTTTATATTTATAATTCAATTACTTTCAGATTTAGAATTTCAAAACTTATTGCTGAAAAATATTTTCTAGAATGTAAATTTTTCATTTAAGAAAATATTTTTTAAAATATATTTTCTAGAAAATATTTTCTGAAAGATAAATTTTGATATTTGAAATGAAATGTTAAAAGGTATTTTTAGTATTTCGAAAATTGATATAATGCTGGAAATAATTGTCGAATATTCAATGACAAATTTTTAAAAAAGTAGTTTGAAAGACAGAAAGCAAAAACTTAAAAAGAAGAAATACTAAACATTTGGTCAAAGTCAACCATTACATAACATTCACAATAAATAGTTCAAAGTAGAATAGACCTATATTTTTTTCCCGGTGTTTCAAAACTTACAATCAATTAGTCATATACATGTTTAAAAGTTTTATTCCTTGTAACAAACATAGTTTTGTCTTTTAAAAAAATATGTAATGCATATATTATACTTAACAAACAAAGTTTTTACAAGATTAATAAATTTTTTAAACTTAACCTATATTATACTATATTTAATGCATTCTTTATTGTTAAACACAATTTTCTAAAAAATATTGATTGAACACATAAGATTTATTAAATAAAAAGTAATACTCATGTAATTTTGCACTTCTTAATAAATATTAACCAATATGCATGTTTGAAAAACTGTACAGAAAATGGGTTACCAGTATTTTTTTTAATCAATTATTCAGCCATGCCCTAGCCATATCAAAATAATGGAAGAGAGATAAAATTATGGAAGAGTTGTGCTAGATTTTGAAGTGAACAATAAGAGAAAGCAAGGGAACATGCTAGCATGTCATGTGTGTCCCATTTTGTGCTTGGCACGTTTGTCTCAGCTTTAACATAATCCCAATATCAAAGTCTTCTTCTCTATATATATACTCACCAATGACCTATGTCACACATCATATATATGCCTTATTTTAGTTGAAAGACTTAACATTTGGGGTGTCTATAACCTAAGAAAGAGAGAAAATGTCAAACTTTTCCATCCCTTTGTTTCTTCTTTTGGTTTTCTTCATCCTTTCAGCCTCAGCAGATCCTTATCATGAAAACTCAGACTATAAACCTTCCTCTTCCTACACAACCACAAGAAGTGACACTGTCTTCTCTCTTAAAGTACCAACATTAGATGAAACCACATTTGATAATCTTCTATCCTTTGGTCACTACCGTAAAACATGCCCCCAGTTTGAGTCCATCCTACACAACAAAGTCAAAGAATGGATCAAGAAGGAGTACACTTTAGCAGCTAGTCTCATGAGGCTCCACTTCCATGATTGTTCTGTCAGGGTACATCACATATTATCCATTGTTTGAGATTGGAAAAGTGTTTTACTCAGACAATAACATCATTTGAATCAATGCAGGGATGTGATGGGTCTATTCTGTTGAAGCATGATGGAAGTGAGAGGACAGCAGAAGCTAGCAAGACACTGAGAGGGTTTGAAGTGGTGGATGATATCAAGGCAGAGTTAGAGAAACAATGCCCTAAGACTGTGTCTTGTGCTGACATTCTCACTGCTGCTGCAAGGGATGCCACAGTTGAGGTAGGTGGACCTTATTGGGCCGTTCCTTATGGTAGGAAAGATGGGAAGGTGTCCATTGCTGAGGAAGCAGCTTTGGTTCCTATGGGCCATGAAAACATCACTTCCATGATTGAGTTTTTCCAGTCCAGGGGCATGACTGTGCTTGACTTGGTTGTTCTCTCAGGTAAATAAACCAAACGAAGCTTTATTAGTTCAATGTCTTCAGTCTATCAGCTACTCATAAAATGCTAGGTAAAGAAAGATTCACAGATGTTTTTAAAGAAATAATACAGTATTTTTTTACCGGAAAATTCATATATATATATATATATATATATATATATATATATATATATATATATATATATATATATATATTTGTCGATAATAGCCTTGACGCATTAAATTTTGTTAAGATAAACTCTGATATCATATTAAAAAAAATGAGTTTAAATCTAATTCATCGTTACAAAATTAACTTAATAAGACGAAGATTGTCCTCATGAATTATTCTAATTTCTAGTTAATATAAGATTTTTTAAGGTGTTAAAACATCCAATCTTATTTTCAAAATGCTTCACTAATTGTTATATGTGATGATGATGGTAGGGGCTCATACTATTGGAAGGACTTCATGTGGATCCATTCAACATAGGCTATACAATTACCAAGGAACAGGAAAAGCAGACCCAACCATAGATCCCAAGTACCTTAACTTCTTGCAAAGGAAGTGTAGATGGGCCTCAGAATATGTGGATCTTGATGCTACAACACCAAAGATCTTTGACAATATATACTACATAAATCTGAAGAAGAAAATGGGGTTGTTATCTACTGATCAGTTGCTATACTCAGATTCAAGAACTGCACCTCTTGTTTCAGCATTGACTGCCACACATTCTGCTTTTGAGCACCAATTTGCAGTGTCCATGGGAAAGCTTGGCATTGTTGATGTTCTCACTGACCAAGATGAAGGAGAAATCAGGACCAATTGCAATTTTGTTAATGCTTATTGACTTAATCTATGATTGGTTCCAATGATTTTTTGTTTTATTCGTACTTGGGATTTGTTTCCTCCCAGTTTCTTCTTTTCTGCATAATGCTTTTGAAATTGTTTCATCAATTAATCTCCACTTTTGTTTTGTTTATGTTTTCTCTTCCTTTTATTTTATTCTATCTCTAGTTGACTATTTTTTGTTTTTAATAACGTAACGCATATATTAATTATATATGTACTAATAAGGAAATTAAACATCGCAACCTTTATATTGAAAAATAAAAATTAAATAAAGTGATTTCTAAAAATAATCAGTTATAATGTTAAGATTAAAAAAATAAAAATTGAATACACCGAGTTCCCGAAAAGTTAACCATTATGTTTTACATATAAAATGCATAACTATATTTAAAGATTTTTTGGAAAAAATATTATAAAGTGAGATATATATACACAAGTATCTTAATAAAAATTGTTTGTAAATATTTTTTTATATAAATGTTTAATTGAAATTAACTTGGTTTTATAAATACTAAATATTCAAATTTACATATATTAATTGTCTGCTGAAGTTTTAGATATTTTTCTTTAAGTTCAAATAAAAGTTGTCTTTATTTATCTGATGAAAATTCCCTCATTTGTTTTATTTTTTAAATAAATATATTTGAATACTAAATATTTAATTTATGATCGTCATTTAATGAATATCTAACTGAACATATGATTGATTAGTTCTAATAGTTTTAAGACAAATTCTTCCTTCACCTCCATACCCTCTTCCTGTACCCCATATAATTTTTTTTTCATGACCCTCTCTTTCGTTTTTTGAAATTGTGAACCGGATGGGGGTGCATCCTGTTCTCATTTTAATAAAAAAATACAAACCGGACGACTCCATCCGGTTCTCAACCCAGCAAATCGGAAAATCCTCAAATTCGCCGTCGACAGCCCCCCAAATCCCAAATCAACTACTCTAATAATCAATATCACCTACTAATTGCTAATAAACATCACAAATTGGTTACCTAATGCTTCTATGAAGGATTAATTGAAAGATTTTGAATAACGAAGGAACGGAAGTCGCGAATGGCTTACCTAAACTGGACGAAGGTTCTCTTAACCGGACGGTTTGTATTTTTTTTTAAATGAGAACCGGATGCACCCCCATCCGGTTCACAATTTCAAAAAACTGTAAACTGGATCGCCTGGTCATCCGGTTGTCTATTTTGACAACCGGATGACCAGGCCATCCAGTTTACAGTTTTTTGAAATTGTGAACCGAATGGGGGTGCATCCGGTTCTCATTTTCAAAAAATTAAACCGGATGGCCTGGTCATCCAATTGGAAAGGGGAAGAATTTTATTAAAATAGAGGTATTTATGTAATTTCATAAAGGACAGTTATGAAATAAAAAAATTATATGGAAATGCAAGAAGAAGGTACGGGGGTGGAGGAAGAATTTGTCCACGATTGACAAATGAGATTAATTTTTATCGAGTCGGCAAACGATTTTTTTCTTTTCTTTTTTTATCCAAAACAACCAAATTTTAAAAAATCCCTTGTTTTGGATGCTTCCATTGTAACGATTCGAAAATAGTCTTCCACGAACCCGCCCGACCCTAGCCAATCAGCGTAAGAAACATCATCGAACATTTTGTAAGCCACGTGTAATCAGATTCAAGAGTTTGACCTGGGGTTTGCTCGCAATGCTTGGTCTTTCTCGAATCTCCATCATTCTGCTCCAAAATTCAAAACGCTAACGCGATGGCAAGGTCCACGCTTGATGCCCTCGTCTCCGTTTTCGTTACGGTTCACCCGCACGAGACCTCTGCTTTGCTCCATTCCTTCTTCTGCTTCTTCTTCGTGAGTTTCTCTGCTCAAGGCAACCACTTTCGATTTTTCCCTTCCCCTTCAGTTTCTTTTTCTTTTAACTAGTTATTCCCTTTTTTGGGGCATTTGTTGCAGATTTTGAGTGCGTATTTCGTGGTTCTTCCGTTGCGGGACGAGGGTGCCATCTCATTGGGGTTATCAAATCTGCCGGGTCTATTCGTGGGGTCCCTGGTGCTCACCCTAATTGCTGCGCCCTTTTCTTCTCTCATATTCTCTCTGCCTAACCTTTCCAAAGCCAAGGTAAATTATATCTTTAAGAATTCATTATTCTCCTTTAGCATTCTAGTGCGGATTTTAGTTTTGATAATTCATTTAGCAGCCCCAATCTTTAACAAATGACTAAATGCCATTAGACTTATAAATGGCTACACAATCATGCATGCTATTGCTAGACACAATGTCCATACTGCATCTTCATACTAAAAAAGATCGGAACACAAAAGTATGATAATAATATATGTTAAAATCATACATAAATGACCGAGTCATAAGTTCATAAGGTTGAGCACTAATCCATGGTAGTACAACACAATCATCTACAATGAGTAACTGTTCCACACGATATACCAATAATCATAGACTACATTATACACTTTTAACCATTCAGCCAAATACAATCAAAAGAACTTGTAAGGCAATCAAGAGGTGAACTAGTAGAACCGGAATATGGATGTAGCTTTGCTGAATATAATCAGCAAGAACTATAAAGGCTGCACCTTTGATAGTGCATTGGACAAGCAACTGAGTCCTGAACTTTGATGCCGAGGGCAATGAACAAGTAGCCTATTTTCAAATGTGTAATAACATTTTACTAAATATCTCATCTAAAAGGACTGACTGTGAGCTGTTGGATCTTAGATGTTGAGCTTGGAGTCTAACTCAAACCCCTGAAAGTGGCTTGTATGGTTTAGGTAATGCCAAGCTTTGGAAGCACTACTTAGGTCTTATCTCCAGTCTATGAGTGGTACGGTAGAAGAAGGCACCTTTGCAGTAGGAGATATTCCATCAAATAAGAAGAAAATTAGAAGATTTGTCAAGGATCAATATTCTTTTTCTTCTTTCATTCATGTGCATAGTATAAAGTGTTATCCATATAAGATAACAGAAAATATTGGCAACCCAAAAATCCTTTACAAAAATATATTGAAAGCCATAATGGATCATGGTGGAACAATTGCGGCCAAAAAAGAAATACAATATATGTATATCTATATTGATCTCTCTCTCTCTCTCTCTATATATATATATATATGTATATATAGATATGGATATAGATAAAGATAGATAAATAAATAAAAAAAATACACAAATGTAATTGTAATGCAAAAATAATGAAAGACAACCATGTAATTAATAATAATAGCAAGTCTAGCAAATAAAGCAAAGGATCAGGCATGACCTTCACTATATCATTATTTGTTGAGAATGGATCTTGTACTGGAATATCGATAAGGCTGTGAAGGACTTTGATTGGGTGAAAAATGATTCTGCTTAAAGGGAAATTTACCAATGTGGAAGAAACTCATACTTGAAGAGGAGATTGTTGGAGTCAAGTGTGAGTTGGAGTCTCGCATTTAGGTAAAAAATAGGCAAGAATAGCAACATCCAAGGAGAAATGACCTACAAACTTATTGCTTTAAGGTTTTGTGCTGAAGGTAGTGTCATGAGTTTATTCATAACTAGTATGTCCCGAATCAACCCGGAGTACCTCCCCTTGAAAGAACCCAACAACACCTCATTTCCCCATCTTCATTATTATTATCATCCACTTGTCCCTCTAACCACTCATCAATGTTATTGAGTGCAATAAGATATATTTCATTCCTAATATTGTATCTTTGAGCAAGTTGTTGGTTATACATTAGGTAAACCAAATAGTGCAATTTTTATGGTCTAGCCTAATTCTCTTTTTAAATGAATCTACATTATGAACAAGTAAAATTTTAATTAGTTTCTTCCTACTTTCTACAAAAGAATAATAATGAAATAAGCCATGGGAAATAATTATTACTTGCTCAAATACACTCTGATTGTGTTCACATTCTGAAGAGCTACATGTCAAGTTTAAAATCTTGATTGCTAGCTTTTGCAAGTTTGGACTTGAGTGACCATATTTTTTCCACGATTGAGTTATAAAAACCAAGAAAGTAACTTGAAATTTAAACATTATAACTTAGAAGCAATTTAGAACACTTAGAATAGCTTATACGAAAGTGTTTAAGTGTCTCACCAAGAGCTGTGATCTTCCTTGATTATTTGACAAAGTCATCACCAAAGAGTCCAATTTCACTTTTATAAAGGTCTAAATTAAATTATTTTCATGCACATCTTTACTTGGTACCAACCTCTTGATGTGAGCATATAACCCATTGATAACCTTCAAATCGTATTCCAATTTTGGGTTGGAATAAAAGAACTCCGAGTTCAAAGTGAATAGCCTCATGCAATGGATAATGAAGTTGGCGGGTCCATCTATTATCAGTGATTGTAAATACATCCTTGTATATACTTTCATTGTATTGAAAAGCTTTATAATTGTTTCCTTGGTCTTCTCCATTGCTTCATAGATATAACACAGCTGCTTTTCTTTTACAATCTACAAGACAAAGTACATACACTGGAAATAGCCTTTCTAATTAGTTCCTCTGTTGGTAGCCCTATATGAGAGATTGGTAATCAACTCTGTAGGCCTCAATTAAAGCAGAAATGGGTTACCACAATTAAGAAACCTTTCCAACACTGGATTAAAACACACGATCCATTTATTTCCATTTAATTTTTTAATAGTTTATTTTGTCCTTTAAGATATTGGCCTGACAAAGTGGTATCTGCCATTAACAATCTTGGCTTGCAAGAGCATTGCGGGTGGTATACTTTTATTATGTGGCACTGTAATTTCCTCTTAAAATCACAGAATATGTTGGATGAACTGGTTTTTGAATCATTATTACAAGTTCTAGTTCTACTAAATAAGATAATAACATTACTATTATGGTGACATGCATTCATATTTAGTTTTTCTGGTCATGGGAATTGAATTTTTATGATGATAGACAGTTCTTATTTTATGTTCCCATGAATATAATCTGTAATGGTGCTTCTTGAAATTCCAGGCTTTATTTTTAATACACAGGTTCTTTAGTGTATCCCTCATTTTGTTCTTTATTCTATGGCACTCCTCATCAGCTGGATATTCAAAGTCCAATTTGACAGTAAGACAATAGCATAACTTGAAGTTGTTTGCTGCAGTCTATATTACTGGTTAAGTTCGGAATATTTGCTTTTGATTGTCTTAAATTGGGTTTATGTTGCTAGGGGTCCATGCCCTTGACCAATCCCTCAAAGGAAGAAAGGAAAATTGGTGACCAAGGCAGTCTTACATCTTCGTTTGGTTGGGATAACCATGGATGGTTCTATATATCTGTTCGGATAGGATTGTTTCTTTGGGTATGGTTGATGATTTTATTTTCCATATTTAGAATTTAACTTCTAATTTTATTTCATTCTGCTGTTAGCTTGTTTCAAATGACATTTTTCACACTAGTTTATGTTATTTTGTGTAGGTTGCTTTGCTTAATCTAATTACAATTTCTTCAACTTGGGCAAGGGTAATTGATGTGATGGACAGTGAGGTTTGTTCGCCGCTATATCATTTTTTGTTTTTGTTTGGATTATTTAGGGCCTACTTAACATACTCTGGGTTCAGTCAGGTTCAAGATTATTCGGGTTTATTGGTGCTGGTGCGACCCTTGGACAACTTTTTGGGTCCTTGTTTGCCATTGGGATGGCTTTTGTTGGCCCATGTAAGTTTGCATTTGCCCTAAACAGTCTTTTCTCATTTAGTTTTATTGTCATAAAGTACAATCATATCTTTTGCAGTCTTGCTTTTGTTTGCTGCATTACTGATGGAACTTGCAGCGCAGACATCAAGAGGGATAAATTGTAGTACATCTCATGCAGAAGCAGAAGAAAAATTGTCTCCCATTAGGTCATTCCACGTATTCTTTTCTTTGTAGTATATATGAGTGGAAACATATAAGTTTTGGATGGCATATGCCATTTTAATTCAGGAGGAATGTGTTAACCTTTAAATATACAGAGCATCTAAAACTAGAAATTTGTTTTCGACTAGTCCCTTAAATCTGGTTACAGGTCTGTGAACAGTATAGTCTGATTGTATTTGTCAATCACAATATTTCTGTTTCGTTCATTTGTGGTATATTTTGGTGGCAAAATTCTGGTTTGTTGGAGAGAACGAGTGATCTGCAACAGTAACATAATATTCAAAGACAACTTCTCTGTATATTTCTGCATATTATTCCTTTATTTTTAATTCAAAGTAGTTAATATCAATGCAAAAAGGAGTTGCTTCTAGTTTTACTTGTGTATTACTTGGGGTGCTTTTATTTGATTCTCCCTGCAGATGAATTTTTTGCTGACACAGTATTTTAGTTATCAGCATTTATATTATATCTGTGGAAGAAGTTGATACATGTCCTGGCCTCTTGCCTACTCACCTTTCAATTTTTATGTGCAAATGAACAGTAGCTTTCTCGAAGGTTATTTAAGATGCCGTGTTAATAGAACTGAATCTGAATATAGGAAAAAAAACAGAGTACCATGATGGGATCCCTTAGAGATGAAGATACAAAGCAATGATTGTAGGTTGTAGCAGAGAATTTCTGTTTCATGTGCGAACATTTGGGAGTTCTACTTTCCTATCACATTTCTAAATCACAACCTTCTCCTAACTAACTCCTACAAATTTCTACGAGATACAATGTTTCTATGAAGTCCATTTAATATGACTACTTCTTGAAAGAATACATTAGCAATAAAATGAGCATCATCTATGTTGTGGTATGATATAAAATAAGTCATTTTTGAAAATCTGTCCACAACCACAAATAGAATCATGTTCATTCCTTTACCTTGGCAAATAAAATACAAAATCCATTGAAATATCTGGTTGGAATTAGTAGAGGGGTATACAAACCATGAGGTAAAACTTTAGATTTGACCTGGAAAATATCGTATTGTTCACAAAACTTTGAAACATTTCTTTGAAGATGTGGCCAATAAAAGAGTTCTTTCAAAATATCTAAAGTTTTTGTAACTCCAAAATGTCCCATTAGACCACCCCTATGAACTTTCTTTATGAAAAGTCCTCTTATGGATCCTTGATGCACACAAAGGCATTTATCTCTAAAGAGAAAGGCATCTTGTATGAGAAAGCCTTGGTGGGATCCTTTGGATCACTTTTAAAAAATTAAAGCAAAGTTATCATCTTTAGAATACAACTCCTTTATATGATCAAAGCCTAAAAGTTAAGTTTCAAAAGTTGTAAACTAGGTGTCTTCTAGAGAAAGCATCACCAACAATGTTAATTTGTCCTTGCGTGTGTTTAATCACATAAGGAAATTATTCTATGTCTTCCACCCACTTAGCATGCCTTTTGTTAAGCTTGCCTTGACATCCTTTCAAATGTTTCAAAGATTCATGATTACTATGGATAAAAAATTCTTTGGGAAAAAGATAGTGTTGCCAATTTTGAAATGTAATTCCTTATCATAGGTGGAGTAGTTGATATGATTTTTTCTTTAACTTAATAAATAAGCTATTGAACAAAATCATAGAACTAGAAGTAAAGAGGGTTCTCTTGTAGAAAAGACCCAATGTTAAAGATTGGTAGGAAAACATTTATTTATCACACACGACTCCAGACATGGCCTATACAGTTAGTGTGCTATGCCAATTTATGCATGATTCTAGAGAAAGGCACATGCAAACAGTTGAAATTTCTTTTTTAGTATTGAAAGTCAAGCTGAGGAAATGGGCACTTTTCAAGAAAGGAGATAGTTTGATATTGAAGATATATACTAATACAGACTATGTAAATTTTGTTACTAACAAAAAATCTACCTTTGTATTGTATATTGGTAGAAAGTATGGGGCCCTGGAGAAGCAAAAAAATAGGGTAGGATATCTTGTTGAAGTGCACAAGCTGAATTTCATGCTCCTACTCAAAGTGTTTGTAAAGGAATTTGGATGAACATCATATTAGATGACCTTAAAATAAGATTTGACATCCATTTGCAGTTGTTGTACTGTGATAACAAGTCAGTCATGTGCATTGCTCATAATACAATAAAATATGATAGGATCAAGCATATTAATATTAACAAATACTTCATCATAGATAATCTTAACAAAGTTGTAGTGGTTACAACCTATCTCCCTATAGGACTCCAGATAGCATACATCTTCACTAAGGGACTTCACTAAAAATATCCTAATATCAGTAATTGGGAAAAAATATCTTTAGAATCTTCGCATTCATTCCATCATACTTCATTTAAGTTTTTAAGAGAAAGTGATTGTTACCAATAGTGGAGTTGAGAATGTAATTAGCATGATTGTAATTAATACTATATTTCTTTATTCTCTCATTCAAGTACTTTATAAATAGTGTTGACACTTCTAGTATAGAGCTTAACGCTAAACTTCCCAGAATCAATAAGACAAATTATGGAGTTTTCTCTCAAAAATTATGAAATCTATGATTAATATCAACTTTTAAGTATTTAGACTGTATTCTTTTTTTTTTTCTGAAATATTGACAAACCCAACTGACCCCCAAGTCGGTTAGTTGTCAAAACCTGTTAGTTTAGTGACCCTGTTAGAGGAAATAAATAAGTGAAAGGAGAGTAGCTTCTCACGTTTTTGTAGTGGACAATTGCTAGAGTTTCTGGATCTCTCAGAATATCCAAATCAGTCATCCCTCTTATTCTACCCTAATCTGGTGCTGTACCCATATCGTGACTGGTCTGGAATTAGGGATCCTCAATAAGATTTTTCTGTTCTTCGTCCAATTTCTGAATCCACTGCATCTTTTTCCTCTAGACCTAAAGTCCCATGATTTCACTATTTTTAGTTCTGTAAAAAATAAAAAATATAAAGTAAATATTTCTTAAAAACATGGATAGATTGAGACAAATGTCAAAAACAAACACACTTCTGATAAATATGAGGGAATCATGTGCATCTTATTAAACTATTTGTTTGAGTTAAATGGGTAATTTAATGTTTATATAATCCATTGCATCACGAGGGATACAATCATACTTATTTATTTACTTTGAATCTAGAAAATCTGATTCCAATCATGAAAACAAGACTGATGAGATTCAGAAGATGGAACATACTCCAAGAGGTTCTCCAAAGTCATCTACTTCAGGGAAGCCTCCAATTTGGCCCATATTTGAAGGACTCTGGCTTATATTGTCGTCAACCTACCTGATACATGTATCATTATTCATCTGGCTGAGTGCAGTTGTCTCTTCATTCTTCTATTTTCAGGTTAGGTAATCTTCTGTCCTGCTATAAATTCTTTAGTTTTTATCATTTGTATTTCAAGTTTACTTGAATGATTAGAACATGTGGGGAATTGTATAAATGAGTAATGCTATCGATACACTACTATTGATTGAATTTATTGAAAATCCCAATTATGTTGAATCCCACGTATTGAATGAGTTTCATTAATAATTTTGTAGTTCTTTATAAATTTGAACCAATGGTAGAGTGTTAGAGAGTTTTGCTAACACTCCTCTTGCATATATACAAAACTCTATTGCTTACCAAAATTCTACTAACATATTTCCTTTTTGACAAATTTCCTGAAAGACATAGCAAGCAGAGTAAAGCTGAATCTAAGAAGTGATGCTTGTGAAATCGGAGGACTAAAACATTAAAATTTTTAATTGAAGGATCCAAAAAAATAGTGACCCTAATTTGGAGTATTGAAAACATATTTAAGCCTTTAATAAAGTTTCAAAAGCAATGTCACTCAATTAAATCATCAAGAATCTATATAGTCATTAACTGTTATAGATTTGTTAATCACTACCTGTTACATATTCTAGGAAATTAGGATCACTGATCCCTGATTATTAGGAAAGAATTTATTGTATTTGATTCTGTAAATCAGTATAAATACATACCATGTGGTCTGCATTGGACACAACATTCAGATAACTCTTTCTTTTATGGTATCATTAGTTTTAAGGTTTCTTCGATCCCTTTCTTTCCCTCTCCGGGTGAGCAATATCTGCAACCCACAGAAGACCCCATTTTCTCTCGGGTGAACAGTACCTACGGCCATTGCGTGCCTTTTCCTTTTGTCACCAAGCACTCTTTTCCTTCGGTGACCGTGCTACAAGAACTACCCTCATCCGTGCAGTTCTGCCACCTCATGCACCCACACTCGCGACTTCTTCCTGGTGTGCGTTTCACACACCTGTAACATATTGCTGTTTTTCCCTTTCTTCCAGCCCAACCCACTTGACGATGCACCCGCTGCTTCCTTTCTCACGTCTAGTGATAAACTTTTAATTGCGTCTGGTTTTCAAAATAAAATTAAGTTCCTCCTAGTAGTATAGACTAAACTAGGTCAAATCCCCAAAGATGCATCTCGTGTATAGTTCCCTTGCTTCATAATCTCCTTAACAAATTAAAATTGGGAGAAGAAATGAATTCGCAAAAACGATGAACACTAAAGAAACTGAAAAACAGAGCATGAGAAAAACTAAAGATTGAAAATGAAATTAAGTGGAAATGATTCATAGAACTGAATGAAAACTATAAATAAAAGAATTGAAAACTAATGGCAATAAAAAAACTGGAATTAAACTTGAGTGAGGTGTGAATAGTGGATCATAACACTACATAGTTGAACATCAATCTTTATCCATTGTTCACATTGTTCTTTATGAATGTATTCATGGGGACAAAAAATAGGTTTGAGTGAGGTGTGAACAGTGGATTTAATAACACTACATATTTGAACATCCATCTTTATCCATTGTTCACATTGGTCTGTAGGAATGAATTCAAGAATTGTAGTGAGATGAGATTTGTAGCCTGACCCACTTAATCATAACTTGCTCTTGGAAGCCCAAGTGGAATAGTTAAACTTTGTCCATCTTTGAATACTAAGAATATAGTTAAGAAAGATTGGAGAATTTCGTTTGGAGGTTGATGCGGTGTTGGAAGGCACCTTTTTCTCTTGAAATTTTGGAAAAACAAAATAAAATAATTTAAGAGGGAAAAATAGATCGGACCACCAAACAGACTCCAATGGAGCAACCACTACAGGGGCGGGAGCGTGCTGAGGAGGGGACTTGGACAATGGTTGGTCAGTTGTCAATTGCCGAACCATGTGCTGCAGAGTCGCAACTGGAACGAGAGAGAAGTCATACATGAGGGCGCATGGATGGGTGGTTGGCATCGGTGTTTAGATGATTGAATAGAGTGACAGAGCATGACCCCTACCTTGTGAAAATGGTGTTTACTACTAGAAAGTTCATCCGAGGAAGTGCCGGTATAGTTCATGCAAACTTGAGAGAAAGGTTCACTGAAAAAAAAAAAAAAAAAAAAGGTCCTTCAGAGACAATGGGTGTATCAGGCCAACATGATTTAGAAGAAGGCTTCAGATTCCATGTTAAGCTATAGGAAAGAGATAGACATTGAACTGAAGGATTCTGAGACAATATAGAAGCTTCATTTACGCTGAGAGAGAAAAATCAGTGGAGATTTGATATCCTCTAATAATAAAGATATGATATGGAAATAAATAGAAACATTTCTAATAATGCATATATATAGGATCTGCCAACTTATTTTTATAATTATAACAACCCCTTTAATTTATTGCAAGCAAGCTATTAATGAATACATAAGTGCAACCCATACAGACAATTTAATTAATACTATTTGAACACAATATGTATTTTTGATGATTGATTTCCGAAGCTATATATGTTTCTGTTTGATTTAAGTTGGATTTTCAAGCACCCATAGGTCTGTAAATTTCCTCTGAAGCTTAGAGTCTGTTATTGCAGAAAGTGAGTGTGATTGCCACCACAGTTACCAGCTCTGTAGGAAGAAGAAGGTTGTTTGCCCAGATAAATAGCTTTATTGCTGTTTTTATTCTTGGTGGACAGCTGTCCTTGACGGTAAGCTCTTCCTGAAATAACTTTTTCCTCATGGTATATATTCATCTTTCTTTTGGAGTTGATTTCAAACTTGTTTCTAATTATAAAATTTGACAATGCTAGGAGACTAAGTACAGATTTCCGATTTTGTTTTTCTAAAATTACCCTCAGCATGGCACAAACACCCAACTTTATACATAGGTAATTCTTAGAGCTCAGAAAGACATTCATGAGGGGAGATAAGTTAGTTGATCATTGAAGTTCACAAAAGCTAGATTCAGATTTTCTGGGATGAAATGACATGTGTTCTCACATTGGCCCTTTTTGAAGATTTTTTTCTAACAATAAGAGTTAAAACGTGAGAGCCGTAATTCAATATTCCGCTTTAGTACTTGATCTAGCAACTATGATATGCTTTTTGCTTTTCTATGAGTAAGAACACATTATATAGAGGTTGACCTTCTATAACCAGGAGATCCAACTCAGGTATCACAAATTGCTGTAGGGGAAAAACCCTGGCTGTTAAGAGCCTTCACAAAGAAGGTAAAACTCAGAAGAGAAATTGTAGGGACTGTCCCTCAAAACTATCAATTCTCAGTAAACTACCTAATACAGGTTTATGAAGGAAAATACTTCCCTTCACAGTGCATTTCCTGTCACAAAACTACTATCCTCACTCCTGATCTACCACATAAGAAAAGAATATAAAGACTTCCTTCCTAAAAGAAAGTCTCAGTCCCCTACCCACAACAGCTGTTAACAGCAAACACCTAATTAATTTTTAAATTTCCTTCTTCAATAAACTTTCCACACCCTCTTATTATTCCCTTTTCTATCACTGACAAACATCAAAATTCAAACCATTGTACAATGACTATCATTAAATGCTGAGCTTATGGGGGTTATATTGGCCACTGAATCTTCTTGGGCTGGTGGTTATAGGCATGTCTGATTTGAGTGCGAGTCTTCGTTGGTATGCCTAGCTTTCTCTTCTCCTCAAATTGTCCCGTGGTCTCTGAGGGGTAGATGGAGGAAATCCATGAAGAATTGTGATGTTATGAAGTGGAAGATAACTCACATTTTTCATGAAGGTAATCATTGTGCTGATAAGCTTGCAAATTTTGGGTTAGACTAGAATTTCAGTGGTTTGATTCTCTTCCTGCAGTATTAGTCTAGATTTTTTTTTTTGGTAAAGGTATCAACTCCTTTATTTTCGTTTTTTTAATGCTTTGTAAGGAAGTTTGTTTGTAAGTTTTGTACATGGGTTTGGTTTGGTCTCCCATGTTTTTATTTTTCTTTTAATTTTCTTTTTAATAGATTGTTTTTTGTGATGGAAAATGATTGCTGAGCTTTGAGGTGCCAGTCTAACCAGTTATGCCTTGCATGAATTTTATAAAAAAAAAACAGTAAATTATAGAACTATTGATGAAAGTTGTATGTAGTCTGGTTCATGAGGTAATTAAGGCCAATCTAAGTGGCTTTTAGTTTTAAGTTTCAAAACTGTAAAAATCCAAAATGAGATTTTAGATTTAGGTTTTTTTAAAGTTTTAAAAAGTTGCCGTCTATGTAATAATTTTCATTTAAAAAATTGTTGCCAACAGCATTTATTTCACAAATATTCTTTTTCTGTTAACATGAGAGGTAGATGCATGAATTGCAAAAAAAAAAAAGCTCGTAGATAAGCCCTTTTGGAATGAAAGTGCAACCTGCTGCAATAATTGTGGAATGTCCTCACTTGTAAAAAAGATGAGGAAAACTCTTGTGGTTGTCTCTTAGTATCTACATCCCGTTTCCTAAGATTGTCTTTATGGAGAAGTGACTTCAACCCAAGAAAGCAAAGAACACCCATGCTCAAGTGTGTGCCCAGATTCTTGATTTACCTCAAGAATATTGAAGGCTTAGAATTCTCTTTACGGTTGCAGGGGAGATTGGTATTTCTATATCCATGGATCAAGTGACTACACATGGGCAGTATTGATGTTTTTGTTTCGATCTTCTACCCTGAAAAGGTAGAGCCCTGAACATTCCTTAGCATTGCCAATCTTCCTACTTCATGATCCTGAAATTCACACGTGTGGAAGAAATTTAGTTATGCACTTAATTTCAGGTAATTTACTGCTGGACAGTAAGTTGCAGACCAATTTAGGGACATAAAAACTGATTCAAGAGTGATGTCAGAAATAATCACAAAACCTTTAGCAACCACTTTAGAAGTGGTTCTATCTGCTATATACAGTAAAATTAGCGTGGCAATGGGTGTATTTTCTAAATACATTAATATCTTCAACCATGTGATCCAAGGCTCCAAAATCAACAATCCAAGAGCTTGGGTTTCTGGTGGTTGACATGAAAACCAGCAGAAGGATCACCTTTTTGAGCAAGTGTAGTAGTGGAAGAGTGTGTACTGGTATTTTGAAGACCCTTTTTAAGCAATTTTTGAAAAAACTGCATCTCGGCTAAATAGATTGGATTCAGCTGCATTTTATGATCTGTTTTCAATAATAGTTGTATGAGCGCATGATATCCTTGTAAAGTAGTTTAAGATCTGATGGTTTTGCGTGAAGCATCCAACATGCCTCCTTAGTATGTCCTAGTTTTTCTTGCAGTGATCACACCAACCTTGGTTCTTTTCAATTGAGTTTTTTATGCTAAGCATCCCAGTCACCAATTTTTGGTGGGGATCTGTGGTACCATTTGAGTTGATGTACACGTTGGTCAAAGAGAAATAATGTGATAGCACTGGGATCAAAACAGGGAATCAGAAAACAAGAATTCATTTATTGATGTGAAAGTGCACCTCACACTCGATAATGTTCTCAACTGATTACTACCAGGTAGTTTGAGGAACTTGGACCCTCCCAAATCCAAAACTATTTTCTTTTGCCTCACTATCTAACAAATTTCTTCTGACAAGAGTCTCAGCTCCAACTAATTGATAATTGTATAAACAATCAATTACACATTTATTTTCTCGTTCTTTCTCTAATACACGTATATAATAGGAGGTTTCTTGCTCCAAAAAGTAATAGGTCGTTTCTTCTGTATTAGCTTAGTGCCTAGTGCAGTGCTAGAAGCTTCCATTTCCACAATAAATTGTTTGAAAAAAACTGGAACAATCAAAATACAAGTAATGAGGTCATGACAGATTCAGTGAACACATTTAGAAAAAGTTCACTTGTCATTATCTCCAAATTACATATATGAAAATGTGAAGAGATACAGGTTTGTACAATTTTCTGTTACAGATCAATATTATAGTGGTAAATGTAGAAGCAAAAAATATTAAGCAACTGGAGAATTATGTATCATTTTCAATAAAAAGGCTACAAGAGGAGGAAGCCTCCAAGTGCCCATAGCATAGCTCCTCTAACAGAATATCAGAAAATAACAGAACTCCCATACCCCTCTTCCTCATGAGTCTAAATGATAAAAAACAAATTTCTCACTAACAACCTCTCCACTACTCATGGCACCTCAGCTTTAGGATTTCCCTTCTTCCTTTTAGGCTCATACACCCTTCATGCCTTAGGTGTCTCATGGACCAATGGCTCTTTTGGCCCATAATTTTGTTGGGCTCCGCGTTTTCTTGTGGGAAGTTGTGCTCAGTATTTGCTATTTTATAGGAATGAAGGAGTAGCACACCAAAATGGTCTAGACATGGGGGTTGGACTAGGCATAACATTACAACTCCTTTGGAATATGAACTGGGCTGGTCCATCACATTCTTTTCTATTTACTTGTTGGGCTTGTTTAGACTGTCTGTTTTGCCATCTCTATACTTGCATAAACAATGAATAATAGAATAGTTTTTTATGACCATTAATTGAAGTAACCATTTTGAAGAGGTAATATTATTAACAATAATGATGAAAAAAGGTCAGTCATAATTTTTATTCTTTGATTTTTTGTATAATGATTCATGTTACTAATATGTAAATATTTCTTTACTAGTACAGGGACGCATTCTTACTGTTGCTGGGGTGACTATAGCTATATGCTCAACACCGATTGTTGGCTTCTTAAATTTAGTTACTCTGGCTGTCTGGCCAAATTGGGTGGTGGTTGCCATTTGTGAGACATTGAGAAAGGTTATTCTCTACTACTTAACAAATATTGGTTCCTTCTTTAATATAATCATTAATTAACATTATATCGTGTTAGAAATGTGTCAAGTAAACTAAGTATTTGTGTAGGTTCATTGTATGATATAAAATATTGTCTGTCTAGTTGAAACACAATTTAGAGTTTATGATAGTTAATCGAGGACTATGAGACATTGCTTATTACCTCCATTCCTATTTGCTATGAGGACCAAATATATTAAGGTATATTATTGTCACTTCAGAAAAGTCCTGCCCGGATACATTCCCATTAGTAATGCATATGATTAATTGACAAATGTTTTAACTAAATCAAAGTTCATTAACTACGTTTCTCTTTTAACAAGTCTGGTGCATGGGACCTGAATGTTTTATAAAGGTATGTTATTATGCAGATGGTAGGTTCCTTTTTTTGGTTAGACGAAAAGAAGGATATAGCATTACTATACAACTTGCAAACCTAACTAGGTTAGTTCAACAACTTGTATCAATCATATGCAACATTCTTAGATTTATTAATAAAGAAAAAAAGAAATACAACATTCTTTATTTTATTTTACAAAAGGCATGATAGCAATGAGGAGAAAAAGATATCACATTGAATCCACGTTTCCTAGAAAAATCATTCTTACGTAACATGATGCAAAAGTCTCCAAAGGATAAAGGTTTGGAAGGAGTAATGTCTTTGTTCGTGATTCTGTTTCCCTATGGCACAATTGGTTTAGTCTAGTGAATATGTAGATAACATCCTTGATAGATAAATGACCATTTTTAGTAAACTTCAATCCAATAGGAGCTTATCAACCATAGGAATAATAGCTTGGCTGATTTGATGTTGAATGTCTTGTGGCATGAAGGAAGGTGTTTGCCATGATTTGTGTAAAATCAAATTTGAGTCCTTTGCTTTAAGCTGACTGTGTAAGTTCCTATCGATAATCGTCATCTTGGCAATAGAGTCAGTGAGCCCTATGTCAGTCCAGAAATTAATTAATCTGCCTTTTGCCAGACAGTGTTTCCTTGACCGGTGGATAAATGGTAGGTTCCTGTAATTAAAAAGAGTAACTATTTAGGTATTTGTGTTTCTGTATTCTTACATTCATTATAGAAATATGGAGTTCGTTGTGTAGTTAAAACTTAAATTCTTCAGCATATGCACTTCTTACTTTTCTCTCAACAATACTCCATACTGCATTCATCTTTGAGAGAAATTCATGACCGTCACCTGCTACTCACGATATAAAATAGTAAACTGTTGATTAAATTAACTTTTGCACACTTTTGTGGATTCGTGATCATGTGTGACAACATTGCAGGTTGTTACATATGTTGTGACAAGGCCAGGTAGAGAACTTCTATTTACCGTTGTTTCAGAGGATGAGAAGTATAAAGCCAAAGTACGACCATTTTCTGTTTCGTTTTTCCTCTAATAACCATTTTCTGCTATTTCAATTTAGAGAGCCAATGGCTTCACTGCTATAACATTATTATACACCCTATACATATTTCTTGGACATTTCTAGATGGTGCATGGAATGAGCTCATATATCAATGGCCAAATTTATGTCGCAGGTATGCATAGATGTCCTGGTTCAAAGACTTGGAGATGCTGCAGCAGCTGGAATGTACAAAATGCTTTTTGGTACTTTCAACGGGAACCCATCGACAGTTTCCCTTTATGGCCTGCCTGTATGTTCAAACCTTTCATCCTGTCCGTGTTCATCAAATATTCCTCCATTTTTTAAGAATTCTAAAAGTAAAATTAGAAAAATATACCGATTATTTCCATACCCTGTGTCATATAACTGACTCCCTATTATCTCAAATAGTTATCAATACTCGTATATATTTTTTCCTTTTTTTGCTGTTCATATGGGCAAGACTAACGTGTGTTTTTCCGTTCTGTAGGTTTGTTTGTTGTGGATAGTCACAGCATATTCTTTGGGTCGTCGACAAGGGCAACTTTCAAAATACCACACCTCATCCACGTAATAGAATTTCTTATTAAATGTACAATATATTATAGTTATTATAGTCGAGACAGTTGAGCCTGAGATAATAAAAGCTAACAAGGCTATGCTTTCCAAATTTTCTCTCAATTCCTTTGGTGTTGGTAATTTTGGGTATCTATGCTCGTATTTAAAGGAGTCCGAAAATGAAAAGCGTTACACTTCCAAAAGCTACACATCCCTTCAATCTGAATAAGCCTTTTTTATAGGAAAATAAATTTATTAAAACGAAAGAACAGCCAAACCTAAGCTGAAGAAGTGCCAAAGGTGGACTATATAATGTCAGAACAAAGAAAATGAAACATTATGCAGATTTATGTGAAGACCATCACACAAAAAAAGACCTGCTGACCATGTGCTGTGAATGGCACTTGCTTTGTGCATCCAATGTTTTATACCTGCATCTCTCATGGCTATAACAAATGTCGAAAATGTAGTTGGGAGATTTTGAATTGAATGATCCATAATTCTTTGGATTATGTAATTAATCCAATAAGTTTTTGAATTATGCAATTAATCCGAAAACTTAAAAGATCAACGAATTCCATTTTAGAAAAATGGATTTGATGTTTTTGTTATAGAAATGTGGAAAACTTTTACCAATTATGTGATAAAGTCTCTCAAATTGAGTAATATGAAAGTAAATATAGTCATTTTGTTTAACTAAAAAGACTTTTAAGTCACAACTAAGAAGAGTGCATCAAAGAACAATACATCAGATAAAACCAATGACGAGTATGCATGATTGGCATAACAATCTTACTCCTCGTTTCTCATGTTTTGCATTATGTTATTTTTCTTTTTGCAATTTTACAATTGTTTGCTATTTTTTCTGCCACCTCATTATGGTCGGATATTTTTTTATGTAACTATATATATGGCTTTGTTCCATCAGAGAAATATGAGGGAATAATTTTCTCCATCAGCATATAATTTTTCATATGGTATCATGAACTCTAGGTTCTCCTGAAATGGCTAGAGGCAACACCAATACTTCTACCGGCACAGGCACCACCTCAAACACTTATCAACCACTTCATCACAACCCCAACAACCAAAATGTAGATCCTTCTCAAAATCCATTATCTCCGTATTATATTCATTCTAGTGAAAACCCATCTAACACCATGGTTTCCTCATTATGATAGCCAAAATCAAGTTCGGGTTCCTTTCGGGCACAATCCCTATTCCAAAGCTTCACCATCCTTTGTATCCTCTTTATCCTCTTTGGGAACGTTGCAACATCCTCATCCACTCGTGGATGATGCACTCTGTTTTCCCCAAATCGCTTGAAGCATTGACAAAATAGAAATCGTTTCAGCCATTTGAATAAACCCACGTGAGTGTTTTTCTCATAGTGACTAGCTGAGTGTAGGGAAACTCCAACAAAACCTTAATTTCCCGAAGCAAGGTGCTCTTTCTGTAAGTGATTTATTCACAAAGCTTACAACCATTTGGGAAGAGTTAGAGGATTACCGTCTGACTATTCATTGCACTTGTACTGTTCACTGTTCTTGTATTTCAAGTTGGAACGTTGTTCTATACAAGAAAGAAGACCAGCATTTTCGATTCCTTTTGGGGTTGAACGAAGAATATGTTGTTGTTCGTCCTCAAGTCCTTTTGATGGAACCTATCCCACCCACAACTCTGTTTTCTCCATCATTTGCCAGCAAGAGCGCCGAAATCGTGTCGGACATTTTGACGACGTCTATTAGTAATGTTCAATGTTAGTTATATTTTGACTGTTCTGTTTTCTCAGTTTGGCCCATGCATGGGCCTTATTCTGTATCAACTCTATATGGACCTTCATGTCTATATATTAGTTGATCCTTTTGTACTGAATAGATATGCACTATTATCAAATACAATAATATTTATTTTTACTTTTTCTCTATTTCTCTTTCATACCAAAATTCAATATGGTATCCAGAGCCAGTCACTGATTCACAATGGCCAGTACAAATTCCCTCCCATTTCCCTCCCAGTTTTTTCCAAACTCCATAGCTGAAAAGTTTGATGATTCCAATTATCTTCTTTGGAAGCGGTAGGTTGAACCTGTTATTAAATCTCATAAACTTCAAAGGGTTGTTGTTAGTCCAGTGATTCCTTCAAATTTTCTCACTAAAGATGATCGTCTTTTTGGAAATGTTAACCCCGCATATGAAGAATGGGAAGTCCAAGATTAAATCTTGCTTTCTTGGTTGCAATCAACTTTGTCCAAGACTATCTTGTCTCGAGTTCTTAGAGCAATTCACTCGTACCAAGTTTGGGAACATATTCATGATCATTTCTTTACCCAAACCAAAGGTAGAGCAAGGCAGTTACGCACTGATCTTCGTGCACAGGCTCTTGAAAACAAGTCTATGAGAGAGTTCTTGGGACAAATAAAAAATATTGCAGATGAACTGGCTAGAATTGGTTGTCTAGTCAAACTTGACGAGTATGTTGATGCTATTCTTGAAGGTCTTCCACAAGACTATACACCTGTTATTTCTGTTATTGAAAGTAAATTTGAAACACTTCCAATCATGGAGGTTGAGGCACTTCTTCTTGCCCATGAATCTCGTACTAATCGTTTTCAGCAGAAAATATTTCCCTCGGTTAATTACTCTGAAGCATATGTTGCGAATACAAGATCGCAAGTTCGTACCAATAACTTTCATGGAAACTTTGGTCTTTCCTCTGCTGATAGAGGTGGTTGCAGTCACAACGGTCCAGGTCGTGGTGGTAGGTTTGCTAATTTTCAGTGCCAAATTTGTCTCAAATATGGTCATACAACCAACATTTGTTTTTACCATGGAGATCCTTCCTATCAACCACATGAATCTCTAGTTTTATATGATCCTACAACAAATCAGCCTCTTCAGTTTTCAACTACACAATTTAACGCTACTCCCAAATCAAATACATGGATTAATCCTGCCACTACTCAAGTTCGTTCTGCACCTTCAATTGATGTGCCAGTGTATTGTTACAAATTCTTCTGCACAAGAACTTGGTAACTCAAGTTGGATACCTGACTCAGGGGCGTCTTTTCATGTTACTAGAAATTCTCAAAATATTCAGCAGTTAAATAATTTTGAAGGCCCATATTAGATTTACATTGGCAATGGTGAAGGTTTGAAAGTTCTTGGTTCTAGTTCTTCTTTTCTCAAGAATTCTAACCTTTCTCTTTACTTACACAATTTACTGCATGTCCCCTCAATTACCAAAATCCTTCTTAGTGTCAATAAATTTGCACTTGATAACAATGTCTATTTTGAGTTCTTTCCTCATTATTCTATTGTTAAATCTCAGGCCACCAATGAAATCCTTCTTTGGGGCATTGTTAGAGCTGATGGTTTATATTGTTTTCCTGATCTCAAGATTCAAAGTTGTACTGATCCTGTCATGTCAAAGACATCTCAATTGTATACTACTTCTGAATCAGCTAATAATCCATAGTCTGTTGGTGTTAATTCCGCTAAATCCAGTAATCTGTGGCACGCTAGATTAGGTCACCCAAATGATAATGTGTTGAGACTTGTTTTGACTCAATGTAATATACAATCTACCAATAAAATTGTTGATTTTTGTTCTTGTTCTGTTGGCATTATACATAAACTTATTTGCCCTCACACTCATCACCAAAATGGTGTTGTTGAAAGAAAACATAGACACATAACTGAGTTGGGTCTAACCTTACTACATCATGCTTCCCTTCCTTTGAAATTTTGGGATTTTCCTTTTCAAACTGCTGTATACGTGATTAACAGGTTACCTATTGCTTCTTTACAATTTCGTGTCCCCTACACTGTATTGTATAAAAGCAAACCTGACTATTCTTTTATAAAAGTCTTTGGTTGTGCCTGTTTTCCTTTTCTTAAATCATATAATAAGCACAAACTTGAATTTTGCTCACAAGAGTGTGTCTTTCTAGGTTATTCTGGATCTCATAAAGGTTATTTTTGTCTATCTAAATCTGGTTGAATTTACATCTCTAAAGATGTCATCTTTAATGAAATCAGATTTCCTTATGTTGATATGTTTACACGATCTTCTACCCCTAAGCTTAGTAGTAAACAATTTTTTAATCTCAATCCTAATCTTTCTCCTCCCACACAGTCTTTGACTACTACACCCCCAGTCTACTCATACTATTCCGACTGTTGTTACTACTGAATCTGAGGATGTATCTGAGCCCATTAATACTCATTCTATGCAAACTCGCTCCAAGTCTCGAATTACTAGAAAAAGAATTCATCCTTCACTATTGCTAACAAATATTGAACCTTGTAATGCATTTCAAGCTCGCAAAGATGCGAATTGGGCTACTGCAATGAAACAAGAGTATGAAGCTCTTGTAAATAATCACACTTGGGATCTGGTTTCTCTTCCTCCTGAGAGAAAGGCTGTAGGCTGCAAGTTGATTTTTTGTATTAAAGAAAATCCTGATGGTACTGTTAAAAAATACAAGGCAAGATTAGTTGCCAAAGGATTCAATCAAATTCAAGGGTTTGACTTTCATGAAACTTTCTCTCCAGTTATTAAACCTGTTACTATTAAGATAATTCTTACAATTACTTTAACTAATGGCTGGGATTTATTTCACTTAGATGTTAATAATGCCTTCTTGAGTGGAAGTCTTGATGAAACTGTCTATATGACATAACCTTTAGGATTTGAGGTTACTAATAAAACTTTGGTCTGCAAGCTTAATAAAGCTATCTATGGTCTTAAACAGGCACCTAGACAATGGTTTGACAAGCTTAAAACTACTCTGTTACAACTTGGGTTTTGTTCGAGCAAGGCTGATCCTTCTTTCTTTGTCTATCAGCATAATTATCAAACTGTATACATATTGGCATATGTTGATGACATTATTATTACAGACACATCTCTGAGTATTGTTCAACAAATATCCTCTAGTTTGAATTCTACATTATCTCTTAAACAGCTGGGCAGATTGAACTATTTTTTGAAAATAGAAATTCAGTATCAGCCAAACAACTCTATAGTGATGCTCAAAGCAAGTATATTCGTGATCTTCTACATAAGACAAAGATGAATGAAGCTCAATTTGTTTCCTCTCCTATGGTTGCTTCTTGCAAGCTATCTAAGACTAGATCAGATATATTTTCAGATCCTACTCTTTATAGGTCAGTTGTTGGAGCATTGCAATATGCTACTCTTACTAGACCAGAAATCAATTATGTTGTTAGTAAGGTTTGTCAGTTTATGTCCAATCCGCTGGAAGGTCATTGGACTGCTGTTAAAAGAATTTTAAGGTATCTTAAGGGCACAATTTCATATGGCCTTCATATACAACCAACCTCTACTTCTAAGTCTCTCTCTATTACTGCATTATATGATGCTGATTGGGCTTCTGATGTTGATGATAGAAAGTCTACTTCTGGATCAACAATTTTTTTGGCTTCCAATTTAATTTCAGGTGGTCTCGTAAACAACGGGTTATTGCTCGTTCTAGTACTGAACTGGAGTATCGCAGTCTTGCTCAGTCTTCTGCTGAAATTTTATGGATTCAAGATTTATTGAAGGAACTGTCTATTTATTTTTGTACTCCTGTTATGTTGTGTGATAATAAGAGTGCAGTTGCCATAACTCATAATCCAGTTTTTCACTCTAGAACCAAGCATATGGAAATTGATGTTTTTTGTGTTCGGGATTGTCGCAACCGGGATCACGACGGGACGATCAAAATTTAATTTAAAAAAAAAATATTTAAATTGAGATTGGAGTCGCCACCATAGTTTATTATAGAAAACCATAGAAAAACCAAATAAAAATGAAATAATAACATAGTCTGCAAACCAAAGTAAGGATTCGGAAGTCGGTTACGTGTGGTGAAGGTATTAGCACCCTACAACGCTCGTCCTAAGACGGTACCATTAATCAAATGGATAAAAATAGGTGTGGTTTTAAAAATATCATTTTTTCCCCAAATAATAACAATAAAAATGAGAATAAAAACAAACAAATATATAAAAAAAAAAACAAGAAAACAGGCTTATAAAAATTATAACAATAAATAATAATTAGGCAGATAAAAATATCAAACAAAAATAAAACAAACAAACATATATATATTTTTATTTATTTAGACCCGACAAGGTTTAACCTTAGTCCTACGTATCTCTATACATGATAGAAAATCAGGGTACACGTAGTTCTATTTTAAGAATTTTGGTTTGGTGATATTTGGTTATATTTTTTAATTTCTAAAACTGTTTTTTGTTTTTTATTGAAATTGAATATTTTTATTATTTTTTAAAGATGCTTTGTTTATGGTTACTATTTTTTAATTTTGAAATTATTTGGAATGTAATACTTTATTTCTTAAAAAAAAGTTTGTTAATAAAAATGATTTATTTTTTTTAAAATCTTTATACCTAACCTACTTTTATTTCTGTTAAAGGAAAGGGAAAAAGAATACAAATATATA
>Ga0209489_101863_pt1 | contig 43386 bp, 20 predicted proteins | sample SiratrowhiteBW_FD_187527 | JGI IMG/M metagenome (GOLD analysis project Ga0209489, IMG submission 187527) | Root nodule microbial communities of legume samples collected from California, USA - Siratro white BW (SPAdes) (version 2) | ecosystem: Host-associated > Plants > Roots > Nodule | place... | reverse complement strand
TTTTTTTTTTTTTTTTTTTTTTTTTTTTTTTTTTTTTTTTTTTTTTTGTTTTTTTTTTTTTTTTTTTTTTTTTTTCTTTCATATCGTGTTTTGTCACACATTTCAGATCTATGTAAGTTAAAATTTATTGTCAAAAAATGAATAATGGTACAAAAGCTATACGTGTTAACTTTCTAGAGTTTGTTATTTAGAAATAAAAATACTTTTCGTTCTTCATTTACCTTTTAATTCATGGTTTAGGTCATTATAAATTCATAATTTCTTTTCTCAACATGTATCACATCATATTAATTTACAAATTATTTGATCAAATTCAAGTGGTAGCCCAGCCCACTCACCGTTTTAAAATCTGTGAGTTGGGCTTGATTTAACTTTCAAGGTCCAAACTATACGGAATAACCCAATTATAGACATTTCGTTTTTTGTATTTCTTTCTACACCCTTGTAAATATGAAAATTTCCATTTTGTTTTATTAGTTTATGAAAAAATAAATTTTTAATTGTACAATCTTAAATTAAATATTTTTTGTAAAAAAAATTATATCACACAATTTAAAAGTCAAAAATAATTTACAAATTATATAACATGCTAAATTATGTAATCAAAATGTCATTTTTGATTTTAGGAATACACAATTTAGAAGTTATTTTTTATTAAAATAATTTTCAAATTATACAATTCAAAAATCATTTTATATTTGGATATATAAGTTGGAAGCTTTTTTAATTTTTAGATTGTGTAATTTAAAATTTATTTGTTTCTTACAAATTTAATTTCTTAAAATTAAATTTTCTTATAAAAATTATATTTAAATTGCACACTCTAAAAGTTATTTTTTTATAAAATAAACTTTTAGATTGTGGAATCTAATATTATTTCTTAACTTTCAAATTGTATAATCTAATTACAAAGTATGAAAGTTTTTTTATGTGAAAAATAACTTTTCAATTGTATAACTTAAAACACTTAGCGGTGACAGCAAGAGCTGACAACAGCAGGGAGGCAATTTACTCCTTTAACCACTTACATGGGGTGCACATAAAACCTAAGGGATTGCAGAAAGAAATGAATTTCAGTTTTTTTTGGGACAAAAGTGAGATACGGCAGCAGAAAATATAAATATGTCCTTAAATGATAAATGGTAAAAGACTAAAATACTTTTTATCTCCATTTACTTCTTTAATCACTCTTATTTTCATTCTCCTTTTGCTTGCATTCGATTCACTGATCTGGGAGGAGAAGCTGTGTACTTGTTTCAATCTGAATTAAAGCTTTAAACAAGTAAAAAGTAAAAAAAAAAATTATGTTTATTAGCAATTTCTGAGTGGTATTCATGATTAGGGTAGTTAATTTGATTATTGGGTTGCCATCGACAGTGAATCTGCATCGGAGAAAATAAACTTCATATGAACTGGATGTCCCGCGTCCGGTTTACATTTAAAAAAAAAACAGAATGTAAACTGGATGGAGGACCATCCGATTCACATTTGCAAATAAAAATATGAATCGGATGGTCCCCATCCGGTTTACAATTTTTTTCTAAAATATAAATCGGATAGAGAATATCCGGTTAAGTAATTTTTTTTAGAAAAAACAAAAGGTCATTTTGATCATTTTTATAGGAAAAATTTTGACATTTTCAAAATTTATGGAAGTGTAGGAGGAGGGTATTGGGGTGAAAAAAAAATTCGTCCTTTCTGGGATGTATATTTAGATTATAATGGAGTTCGTTATTCTCGTACGACGGCTCCTTCCCGCACCTCCATAGCTTCTTCATAATTCATATCTTTTTGATTTTTTTCCACTGTCTGTTTACCTTTATGTAATATCATATTTTCGGATATAGAAACAATTTTTGGAATACAACATTCTAAAAGTATTACAAATATGTATTTTTTTATTTTTAGAATGGTTCATTTTGAAAATTATTTTCGAATTTGGAAACAACTTTCATAATAGGTTCAAAATTTTTAGAATGATCTTTGTCAATTTTAAACTTGGACTAGAGTTTTTTTTTTTAAAATCAAAAAAACTCAATTAAGCCTAGATTACTAATAAGCTTTATCGTCTTAGAGACTGGTTTACATCACACGTTATGAGAAAAATGAGTTATGAGAAAAATGAAATTTAAAGAGTTGAAAGTCAAAACGGATACATAAAAAACTTAGAAAGAGAAAATAGATGAAAATACTTACATGCTAAATGAGAGAGAAAAAAGAGTACTTGTTTCTAATTATAAAATGACTAAATTATATTTGTTGAGTAAAATTATTTTTAGATATATATAAATAAAACACATAAAGTGTCTTTGATGTATCTTTATGCATTCTTTGTAGTCAAGTTTATCGAATAAAAGAAAAGCATTTAAGTGAGCTAAAGTTGCTCAACAATAAAAAATAATTTTATAACAATTACATTTTTCAAAGCCCATATAAAAGTTCCTCGAGAATAAAAACGAGAGAGTTGCACAGTATTGAAATTATCAAAATCTTCTCTATCTTAAAAAGTTTTAAAGAGAACATTATTTATATTCACTTCGCTAACTATAATAGAGATTATAAACTTTGTACAATATAAAGCTGTCATCACTCTCTAATGAGATATCTTATGATTTTATAGATAAATGATAAGGATAATTTACTTATCTTAACCAAAAGTGATTGTCTGGCAATAAATACTTTTTAACTACAAATGATTAGTTTTAAAGAATATTAGGTTTTAACCAATAATGATTGCATATAAAAAATACTTAGTTTTAAGTAGAGGTGGTGTTGTTTAAAAAATACTCAGTTTTATTTATGAGTGACTAAGTCCAAGTCCAAAGAATACTTAAATTTAGTTAGGGGTATTGTGTTCTGAACAATACTCAAGAGATTAACTAAATGTGACTTTAAGCAATACTCAAAAAAGTTAACTAAAAATAGTTACGAGCCCAAACAATATTTAAGAAATTTGTTAAGAGTAATTATCAACCCAACTAATATAAATAATGTGATTTAGAACTAAGTATATTTTGCTACGTCAAATCAACTAATATAAAAATATCATGTATATTTTTCTTTTCTCTTATCTTTTTTATTTTACATATTATTATCGTATAAACTAACTTAAGAAGGAGAATCACTCTAAAAATTAAGTTTAAATAATGAATTAAACAAATAAATTTGTTAATTTTATCAGATAAAGCAAAAGATAAAAATACTTTAATAAATTATTTGTCATGTGAAAGTATGATATAAGTAATTACAATTAGACTATATTTTGAAAAATAAAATAAAATATTATTCAACTTTTCTTTTATATATATATTTTATTTTATTTATTTTCTACAATATTTATGAATCACGTATAACCATACAAATCTAATTCATTAGGTATCCAAAATATTTTATTGATGTTGATCACCGAAACTTGAATTAATATAAACCTACAAACAATTTTTGCTTACACAAATGAAAAAAAATTAATGAAAAATATAACGTCTGTCAATGAAAATCGAAAAAATCCTAACATATATTGATCCAAAATAATCTCACAATCATCCACAAAATTTTGTGTAGAAATAACCTAAACCTAGATGGAAAACAAGAATAACTTTGGTTAACGTTTCTTAAAAAGACTAACCTAATTAACATCAATTAAAAAAATTGAAAACAATCACATTATTCAAATAAATTAAGGAATCACCTTAATATTAAAAAAAACATATTACCTAATATGGACTAAAAAATAATATTAACTGACGTAATAAAAAATTTCAACGAGTGTCATTAAAAATAACTATAATCGTCTTCCATATAAAAAAAATACGTATGAAAATTAATAAAAAAAATAATATCAGAATTTATAATCCTCGATCTCAAATAGGTAGACCACATCTTATTTCCAAATGAGTTACAATATTTCAACATAGGTCATGTTTAGACCAACAAACTAACAAAAAGTGTCTGAAAAAAATATAAAATAAAATTTTAAATTCTTATATTTTAGTAGAATTTAAAATTATCTTATTTTAATTAATCAAATTATTAAAATTATGAAATTTAATTTTTTTCAAAATTATTTATTCAAACAAATAATTTATCACAAAACATTTTTAATTTTAAAATTAGTCCTATTCTAAAAATTTTCTCCCAAAAGATATAGTAATGTTGTAAAATATAATAAATAAATTATAATGCATACATCCAACCATTTGGACCTCATTATATATTACAAATATACATTTTCAGCAAAATTCATTAAATAGTTTAACCATTGTTAAGAGATTAAATAATTTAGTTTTATTCTTAAAAATATTATTATTGAAAACAGAAATTAACTATTATAATAATGAAAGTTAACTACTATGAAATAAAAAATAATAAAGAGTTATCATTTTGAAAAAAAAACCATTAAATAATTAAATGTTAAAAATAAAATACATTAATTACTATCTTAAAAATTAATATATTACTATATTTTAACATTTATTTCATCAAATCTATAAAACATTAATTGCAATGTTTAAAAAAATTCATAAAAAGTATAATATTCAATGGTTTTAAATAATTCATTAAATAAAAAGATACATAAAACAAAAATGTACTTAAATAGATATAAACAAACAAAGAAAGAGATTGAAGATGTGGATGCATATTTAGTTCAAATATCTAAGGTGTTAAAGCTAACACAACTCTTTGAATCTTTATTTGAAATCAGATTACCAAACTTTTCATAAACACTTTTATAATTAAAATTAGTTCATACATAAATTAAAATTTTTAAAAAATAACATAAAAAAAACTTTTATACCTAAATTAATTTTAACTTATAAGGAAATTATTTTATTTGTTTCCTATAAATATTTATAAAAAAATTCTCCAAACTTATCTTTAGAAATAGATGTGGAAGATGCATATATTTAACATCCAATCAAACATGTTATACCTAATGTGATTTCAACTTAGCATTTGTTTCAACTAAAAACATTTAAGGAAGGTTTTGCCATTCATCTTGTGAATCAAGGGACCAATTTCCCCTCCCCACAAATTATCTCATTTATTTATTTATAATTTTTTTGTAATAAATTTAATATGGTTGACTTTTATTGCATTTGAAAAAATTGAACTCAACAAATAAATAAATATGCATATTAATTATCAATAATAGTTATAAATAAATAAATAAATGTCTTACACATTCATTTACAACAATTCATGAAAAAATAATCATATGCATGCCTTAATTGTTTCAATGGGGTGAATAAAAATGATTCTTTCCTCTTTTTCTCTTAGTTTCCACAAGAGGAAGATCAAAGGCATGTAGAAAGCCTAAAAGGCCAAAGAAAAACATAATTGTGAAAGACTTTGGTCGTAGCAATTGGGTGGTACCAAAAAGAGGCAATAAAACTATTGAATTTGGAAGCTTTGTTAGCAGTAATATAAGAGAGAGAAGAAGACTCATCCACTTCTACCATTTCCAAACCTTATTCACACAACACAATACAAAAAAGCTCTCTCTAGACCCAGAATTTCAAACACACTCGCCTCTCACTGCGCGTGCCCTTCAAACATGACCATCTTCTTCTTCCCAGGACCTCTCTCAGGTGCAAAACCCCTCTTCCCTTTTCAACTTCTTCTTGATTTTTCCTTTCATTTTCTTGATTCACAGCTTGTTGGGGTGTGATTTTTTCAACTATGAAATGGTAAAGTTGGGTTTTTTTATTGTTTCTGATAACTGGGATACGTTTTGGCTGGGGAGGTTTACTTGTGGGGTTTGTGGGTACTTGGATTTGGGAGTCAAGATTCAATCTTTACTTTGTTCAAGGATTGAATTAGAGAAGATTGTAAACAGATGATTTTTTTATGTGGGGGAATTGTGGGGCTGTGTTTTCATGGGTAGGGAGTTGTTTTTACTGTCATGTTTCGATTATTATCAGAGGTTGCGTCAAAAAGATGAATAGAATCTGTCTGGATTGTATTTGTAAGGGTTTTTTTTTTTTGGTTGTTGAACTTCTAATACATAACTGAGCAGAGTGATATGCATTTTTTTTCTCATTATTTTCCATTTTTTTCTTGTTTATTTGGGATTCTTCGTAGAGTAATAGTGCTACTTATCACTAGATCATTTCAAATTTGGAATGATTTGAAGGGAATATGATTGGAAGCTTCAAGCAGACTGATTCAATTGAGTGCTGTGAAGCTGCCATGCAGAAAGCTTATTCTCAGGAATCTGGTCCTGTTCTGAAGAAGTCAAAAACCAAAGTTTTGGCTTCTCAAAATGTAGATTATTGTGAAATGGCAGAAAGCGAGGACAGACTTAGTGACATGCCAGATTGTCTTATTCATCATATCTTGTCATTTCTGGAAACAAAGGATGCTATTCAAACTTCTGTTTTATCAAAGAGGTGGAGGTATCTTTGGGTTTCAGTTCCCTGTCTGAATTTCAGTAGCAAATCATTCACAAGGTTGGTTGACTTCAAGAAGTTTGTGCTGTGGGTCCTAAACCACCGTGATTCTTCTCATGTCAAGCTCCTTGTGTACTATCGCTTTGGGGTGGATTATGCCACAGATCAACATCTTTTGAATAAGGTTATTGAGTATGCAGCATCACATGGGGTTGAAGAAATCAAAATCAATCTCCGTGCAAAAACATCTGGTAGTCCTCCTGTTGAAATTCCTTTGTCTCTATTTTCTTGCCAATCTTTGAAAAAGCTTGAGTTAAAAGATTGCCATCCTACGAATGTGTCATCCCCTATAGGTTGCAAATCATTGGACTTGTTGCATCTGGAACAGTTTGCAATGGATCCTGCTGCTGCTGACTTTTCAAATCCATTTGCAAGTTTGGCAGAACTATTTGGTTTCACAACGTTGACAACCCTGCATCTAAATAACTTCACTCTGTGCTATACAGGAATAGATTGTCTGGATCCGTTTGCTAATTGTGTCCATATGAAGAATTTGCACTTGAGTGAAATGTCCTTTAAGTCAGATTTGAACCCTAAGGATTTTGTGATATCTGCTCCCAAACTCAGTAACTTGAGTCTAATGTGCAACCGCTTCAAATGCAAGATAGTAGTTGCTGCACCACAGCTTTCCAATTTCACTTACTTGTATTCTACACCTTGTGCTTTCTTTGAGTTTCGTCTTCCATCTTTGGATGGCTTGATCATTGATATACATGAACCGCATGATCGATTCGAAAAATGTCGTCGAAGGAAAAGAGAGGAGACTCTGCATGGTTTGATCAATATGTTACGGGGATGTCATAGTGCAGAAGCTGTTAAACTATCTTTCTGTACAGCTGCGGTATGGAGAAAGTTCTGTTATGTTTGTTCCTGTGACTGCAATTTTTGGCCTATGTACAATTTCTTAAAGAACTTTTTCAATCTCAGGTTACTTGTGGAACTGCAGCACTGTTAAAGCCAGAATCTTTGCCTCCTAGTAAATTGAAGTCATTGAACTTTGGAGTGGGATCAACATATAAAATCTTCATCAACAACCTTGACCATATAACTGCCTACTTCCGCAATTGTTCTCAGCATGCAGACTTTGAGATTGTGGCTGTTTAGAAGGTATTCATAAATCCTATTCATTCACTATATTTTGTTCTCTCTTTGTTACTATAATACTAATTATATTCCTTAATATGTTTGTCATAGTTCATCATATATCACTCTAAAATCAAGCAAAACAAATAAAAGAACTTGGTTCAATGATTGGTTGACGTTTCTAATCAGTGGATAATACTAAAACTTTCAACCTAGTCTTCCATGACTTGGAGACTTTTAGACAACAACTATATTCATTGCGTTTAATTTTGTATGTATTGGGATTCACTGATGTTTATAATATTTAGCCTGTTCAAAAGTTTTATGAGATATTGAATATGGTCATAGCTATTTGTTTGCATTATCATCTCTTTCTTTCCAATGTGCGTTTGGTGGCTAGGATAAAAAGTAATAGAGAAAAGATATTAATTTTCCTAACCCCCAACCCTCTCTTTCTCAACCCTGTTAGTCTTCCTTTTCTATTAGTCTTCCTTTTCTATTAGTCTGCCTTTTCTTTGAGTTGCAGTAACACCTGCCAAACAACCACCCTTTATGAACTAGTGATTACAATACTTATACTTATCATGTTTCAAACACAAACTGTCACTGCTTGTGATCATTTTGGGGCTCTAGTTTATTGTTAGCATTTTGTGCATTACAAAGACTCGCCATGTCTTGGTTCATGTGACAATTCTTTGAACCTGAGCCTGAGCCAAAGTTGTTATTCTAGGACATGTTTCATACCTATGAGTTTTGACAGGCCACCTAGTATTCATCCAATGAGATTTGAGAGTTTAAGAGAATTGTATTCTTTCCTACCTGTTATCAGTTCTCTAGTCATAACCACATTTTTTTTTTTTTTTGTTTCTTCTTGATTACCAATTCAGCTGGGAAATTCTTAGTCAATGTAATACTTAGATGTGTTTGGTATTTTGTTTTCATCATTAATATGCTATTTGTATGATTAATGGTAAAAACATATTAACTGAGAAAAGCATGTCACCTTTAACATCTGGCCCAACTTGGATCTTTGATGTAATGAAAAGTTTACATATCTAATTCTTTTTGCTATGGAGCATGTAGGCAGTGAAGAATGAATTTTACGTTTTTATTTATCAATTTCTGAGATTTTCATACTTATGAAATCAGAGTGACTAAGATAGCTTATAGGATTTTAACTATTTGTAGTGTTTTACTGGTTAATAAACCTTCAGTAACTCTTTGATGTGTTTGTCAGACTATATAAAACTATTGAATGTCAGTGTTTATGCATATATATATATTCCTAGATCATATTTATTACTTGAATTTTGAAATGAATGTTCTCTGAATTTGTTTTTGACAGAATGGATGGTCTTTTTTCTTAATTTTGCAGATACTTTGGAGAGGAGGTTTAACTGGCAGAGTTGGAATTAACCCAATACTTGGATCCTTATGATTCAAACAAGGATTAGTGTTTGGTATAGTTTTATTGGGAAAAAAAATTTGGATAAATTCATGTGGTTGATTTTTGAAAAACAAGGTATAATGAAATAGAAATTCAAATGTTTTTGCAAATTTGTATCATGATTCTGGTTCTATTATCAAATTTTGCCCCTCCCTCCCATATCTAAATACAGACCTTTTATATTTTAAAATAATATGAAAATTAGTGTTTAATTAGATTATGACAATTATTTCTTTTAGTAAGGATTAATTCTAATATCATAAAAAGTTAAAACCCAGTAGTGCATTTTTATAATTTTTTTATGATTATGAAAAATATTTAATACAAGGAGAAGAAATTGTTATGACATTTATTATAATAAAAAATAATTATCAAAATAATAAGAGATAAGATGGTAAGCAAATATGTAAATACAACAGGAATTTCTTTTATTATTTATTTTTTATATTTTCATTGTTCATTTTGTGTAATAACTTTAAATATTATTGAAAATAAAATAAAAAAAACACTTTATTTACAGTAAATAAAGATAGTTTTATTATTTATTCTTCTAGACTAGTGGAAACATGTCATTCAGCAAGTGTACATCTGCATTTTTATTACAATGAAACAAGCAAGTTCTTAAAATGTAAATAATTTTGTTAGAATTGTTTTAAAGAATGAACAATTTTGTAAGAATGATTTGGAAAGGTTGTATCTGATGCTTACTTTTACTATAATAAATTTATGTAGCATCTACTATTATGTAGTAGTACTATATTATGTATTTATTTATTGAATAAGAAGATTCTGACAAATACAATTGTCTGGTTGTAAAGGATGAAAGGAATAGTTATAAAAATTTATCCTTTTATATAATAATAATAATAATAATAATAATAATAGTTTAAATAGTTTAAACATCTTTTTATTGTTTGATTATTACTTCAAACAATCCATGTGGAAGAATGAAGAAAAAGGGACATTTATAATTCTTTTAGTTTTTTCCTTGTTTCCTTTCCTTTTGTTAAACAATTTTTTTTAACATTTAAATCTTGTGAAATTTGTTTTTATCTTTTGAATAAGAGGGAAAGTGATTTGTTTTTCAAGTATATTATTTAATAATAACTATAGTGATATTAAAAAAATTACAAAATAATAGTAGTAATAATAATAATAATAAATAGGTGTTAAAATATTTTTTTATTAAATTAATAAAAATAAGTTACATTATTCCTGTCCTTATGATTTTTTTTTTAAAATTAAAATCAGTTTTAATATTTAGTTTCATGATGGCAATAGATTAATCCTATCCGCCTTAAAGAATAAAAAGATTGAAGTCATAAGAATGGTATGAGTTGTTTTCTTTTTTTTTTTAAATAAAGATAATATGACTCATCCGATATTTATTTACCTATGTATCTATTTTTTAAAATATGATATTTGTAAGATTCTTTTATTATCAAAAGAATGACCCACATGTCTATTTAATATAGAAGAAAAAAATATCAATAAATTTGTTAATCATAATTTGACAAAAAATCACAGTTAAAAAATCATCTCTAATCTAACTGAAAAAAAAAAAAAAAAAAAAAAAAAAAAAAAAAAAAAAAAGAAAAAAAAAAAAAGAGATGGAGAGACAAAAATGGAGGGGAATAACAATGAGAACCTTGAAAAAAAAACAATAAAAAATAAGAAATCTATCACACAGAAAGAAATAATCAATGTAAGTTTTGAATCTGACAGCACAGTCATGATGAAAAAATGGTTAACAAAAAAAATGCAACATTAAACACGAAGCATAGATTAAGTTGTAGTAAAATTAACAATTATAGTAAATTATATGCTATAAAATAGATTAATTTTATCATTTATAAAATAACAACACATAAGGAAAAGAAAGAGAAATTGTGTTATGTATTAGAGGTAGTGTGATTATAACAATAATAATTTATAATGAAATTTGTTGTTTATTTCAATTTTATTTGTGTTTTTTATTTTATTTCTTTAACATTTTTCACTAAACGGATATATTACTTGATGTTTTTAGTTATGTGAATTTCCTAGTTTTTCTAATATTTAGGTTATGCATGTATATGATTATAAGTAGAAATTATTGAATATACGATTGTAAGATTTATTGTCTTAATACGAGACGTCATAGATATATGCTTGGAATAGTATTGTAATTGAGATGTTAATATGTAATATGTCGGTAGTTTACTTAATATTTATCATGTAAATTTAATTGAGGAATAATTTTTAAAAATTTATTTATTTATTATTAATTCATTTATTAACCAAAAGTTATCGCAATGATATCATCTATTGTATAGTGGAAAAGATTAGTTGGCTAGAATATAACTTTCTAACATTCTAAAAAAATTTGTTGAAATTGAAAATGTTTGATTAGAGAACTAAAAGATATTGATTTTTAGGAGATTAGTGAACTTTAATTATGAGAGGGAGTCTTCCAAGTATTTAGTTTATGGTTGATGATTTAGATTAAAGTTTAAAAATACCTTATTTTTAAAGATTGAGCTTGTATATTATAAATGTTGTAATGAGCTTGAAGCACTTACGTCTAATGGAGTCGGTCCAACTTAAGGTTCAACCTGTTATGATCTATTTTAATTTAAATTTATTCTATTATATTCCTCCACGTGTCCTATATATAAGGCTACCTGTCGCTTATCAAACAACACGTGTCGCTTGCCAACCAACATGACATAAATAATATAGTTGTATCTTTCTGAGAAAAGCATCTTTCTGAGATAAGCATCTCAGTTAACCATCTCGATATAGTAAAAGAACGCATACAAGTATGGTTTTATTAATGCATCTAGTCAACTATATAGTACAAATATAATATATATACGTGTCTTATATATAAGGCCATCTGTCGCTTATCAACAACATGTGTCGCTTGCCAACCAACACGACGTAAATAATATAGTCGTATCTTTTCGAGATAAGCATCTTTATAAGATAAGCATCTCTGTTGACCATCTCAATATATTAAAAGAACGCATACAAATATGGTTTTATTAATACGTCTGACGAACTATATAAGTATGGTTTTATTAATGCGTCTGGTCAACTATATAGTACATATATAATATATATAATTTAGATTACTAAAAACATATTTAAATTTTTAATAATTTTTTTTAATTTATCACTCAATTAGAAACTAAGTATACTCTTATTTGTCACGTCATCATACACAATTTATTCATTTTTAGTAATTATTGGAAAACTATCCATTTCATAAATTTTGAAAGAATGTTACAAAATCCCCTCATTTTTTTACATGAAAATAGTACTTCATACTTCCTTTTAAAAACCAAAATACTTATTCTTTAATGAATTTATTTAATTCCTTAAAATATCAATTTATTTGGGTGATAAATATTTTTTTATGGTGAATATATAAAACAAAAGTTATAGATTATAGTCTTCTCTAAGATTAGCATTTTCCTTAACACAACACTCGTGTGTAATTGTTCCTGTTCCATTCACTATGGCCCCTAAAATTAACCTTTTACCTTAACGCAACACACGTGTGTAATTGTTCGTGCTTCCTTCGATGTGGGCTCTAAAATTAGCCTTTTCATCAACACAACACACGTGTGTAATTGTTCTGTGACTGACACAGAAACAAACAATACACAGACACTGAATCAATCAATCAATGGTGGTTGCGTCCCTTCGTCTTCTTCCTTCTCCATTGATCTCTTTCGTTCCTCGTCGCTCTCCATATTCATGGCGCTCTCGTCCCTCTTCCCTTGTTGCCTTCTCTTCCATCCACTCCAGTAGCCACTCAACTTTCACCATTTTCTTTTTCTCACAAGCCACCCTCACCTTAACCTATTTTTTCTATTGGAACCCTATTCTTTGTTCAAAATTAAACATCTTTTATTTTTTTTTCCTGAAAAGTCTGTTGATTTATGCATCACTAAGCTATTACTTGCAATTTGTGTTGACTTGTAAGTTCATGTTGCTGCGGCAGATTCTAAGGAAGAGGGTGGAGTGGAGCTTGGTGGTGATCAAAGACAAGCAGAAGTTATTTTTTTGGGGACTGGAACCAGTGAAGGGGTTCCTCGTGTTAGTTGCTTGACTAACCCTTTGAAAAAATGTGAGGTACATGACATTATTTAACCAAACCATGTTGTTATAATTGATGAATGAATATGATGTTATGGAATTGGATCTTTAGGATTTATTGGTTTTGGCATGATGGTTATTACAGGTGTGCTCAAAAGCTGCCCAACCGGGTAACAAGAATAGGAGACTTAACACAAGCATCCTCATTCGTCACCCCAATTCTTCAGGAACACAGAATATTCTTATAGATGCTGGAAAGTATGTTTTTAATTGTCCTATGTGATATGCACTGCAATTGTGTTGGGGTAGGAATTAGAAGGACGGGATTTATCTTACTTTTGTTTTGAATGTTAGTCCATATTTGCGATTTCGTAGTGGTTTTAGGTTGGCACCTTATTGTACTTTCTTTTCTTTTCTGCTGGAACATGAACAAAGTAATACATAGCAATTTTAGATTTTCTTTGATACAATGCTTGTATACTGAAAAGGCCCAAAATTGATCATTAAGAATTGATGGACTCTACACCTTCGATTACTTGAGCTGGTGGCATGTACATGGATATGGCATAGTATGCATCTTGGTCATGATAGAATGGATTATGGGTGCCAATGAGTATTTTCTTGTTTCCCTCAAAGATAGTCTTGTATCTGTGGACTGGATTCTAATAAGTCTGAGTTGTCCAGTCATGGGATGATATATGCTGTGTTAGGATAAAGTGCTGTCTGAACCATGAATATATTGTAGATTTTTATTATTGTAAGATGGGATTTAAGTAATTTTAGTTCAGTTTCAAGGCAAACCTGGGCATGATTAGATTATGTGCTTCATTTGGGTGCTGATAACAAATTAGTTTCCTTGTTGCAGATTTTTCTATCACAGTGCTCTCCGGTGGTTTCCTGCTTATGGGTTAGTTTTTACCTACTATGAACGTTCTCATATGTGATGGCTTCTCTATTTATGTATTTTTTTTATTTGATTTCTTTTTAGGAAAATATGATGCAACATTAATAGCAATGGTAATGAAAGGACATGCAAATTAGGAAACGAAACTTGCACAAAATATGTGTGGTATATACACAATTTTGGACTGTTGGCAAAGTTAGTTAAGGTTATCCTATGGTTTGCATATAGAAGTCCGTACGGTGTAAGATTGTGAAAGCATCAATACCCATGCAAAACAAATTGGGCTTGTCAAATATCTGGAATACTTTTTAATGCTAAGCTATTTAAGAGAAAATAATCTTAGAAGACTTGTATGTCAGTGACATTTCTTGTTGTTTAATTTTTTTTTTTTTTTTTTTTATTTTTTTTTTTTTTTTTTCTTGAGGAATCTTGATTATTGACCCTAAAATTTATGTAGTAGATAGTGTTCTACAGATTTTCTTGTATTTGTCTGCCTTGGTTTTATATATCTGTCACTTGTATGTCTGCAGGATAAGAACAATAGATGCGGTCATTATTACTCATTCACATGCTGATGCAATTGGAGGTCTGACATCAATTATCTCTAATAATATTCTTTGGATAATTAATATCAATACGATATGTATATGCTTGGCTAAAGTAATAAGAAATGTAATTGTTCATATAAACAAACTCTGCTTCTTTCTCCTACCCAGGTCTTGATGATCTTAGAGATTGGACAAACAATGTTCAGCCTCATATTCCAATACATGTAACCAAACGAGACTTTGAGGTCCTCTTCCATATGCTTTCCTTCTAAATCCAAGTTGTCAAATGTACTTTCTGCTAAACATCTGTATATGTACGTTGTAATTTTGATTTATGTTTGAAAGACCTCCTGTATATCATTGTATCATTTTTAGGAAATTAATGCATACTATAAGCAATTGTGAATTTGTGCATATTGATGTTCATTCTTTCTCTGGGATTGTCAAAGGTATACACAACTGATGTTATTGAAGTATATGTTATATATATCTACTTAATGCTAATGAGCCTCTGCATCGGCTTTAACATTTACACTACAGAAATTCATTATACATTTAGAAAATATTTAGACTAATTGTAGTTAAAATTTGAGTAGGGTTAAATAGTGGATTTAACTATACCTACCTAAACTAGCCTACTGAAACCTAATAATAATTGCCATCTGAAGAAATCAAATCTTCGTCTTCTGATATAGGCCGAAGACCTGGAAATTTGGTATCAGAAGATCCTATCTAATATCTCCAGAGCTTCAATCTTTTCTAATTTGCATGATGGAACAATTTTTTTCACTATATTAGCTTCTGAAATGACGTCTAAGAGAGAAGAGAAGCTGCTCATCCTGCATATGTTCATGACTGTTAGCTGAAAAATAAAGATGCCTCAGGGAAATTTTCTTACTTTTCAAAGATTTTAATTTTTATCTTTCAGGCTAGAGCATAAGAAGCTTGATTTCTCAAGGTTTACTTATCATCTGATTAGATATTTATCTTCTTCTGAACTGTGGATTGGGAGTTCTTCTTAGTAGCACTTGTAGAACTACCCTAGAGTGAAGGGGAAAAGTAGTGAAAGCTTGTGCTTTTCATTTTCAATGATCTGCTGAATCATTCACCATTTGCTACTTCAACGAGCAACTGGAGGGATATGTTTTTATAATGAATTTATTCTTGTAATCCTACTGAAAAATGCAGGTGATGACAAAGACCCATTATTATTTAGTAGATACTAGTGTTATCTTACCTGGTGCCAAAGTCTCAGAGTTGCAATTCAAAATCATATCGGAAGAATCATTTTCTGTAAATGGACTGAAGGCCAGTATCATTATTAGTTTTAATATCTTCAAGTGGGGTGTTCTAGTACTTTGCCCCTGTTCAATTTTTTTTCTCACTTTTTGCTCAATCAATTAATTTCTGACTTGTTCCTTCTTGTGGATGGGGCTTGGCTCTGTTCTTTTTTCCTTCTATTAATGTACTTCAGATTACCCCATTACCAGTTTGGCACGGCCAGAATTATCGGTCCCTTGGTTTTCGTTTTGGTAATATATGTTACATTAGGTAATGTTTCTACGAGAGTAGAAAGTACTTCATATGATCCAGTTCAGCCTTTTCATCTATTTACATGGGCTGATCTTGTCTCTAAATTTGCAGTGATGTTAGTGAAATTCCTGAAGAAACTTATCCACTTCTAAAGGACTGTGAAATTCTAATCATGGTGATATACCCTACCATCCTTTTTATCTTTCCACATCTGTGTTTTATACTCACATGAAATAACTGAGTACATATATGATTTCTCCCTCACTCATATGGTGTTTGATTCCCCAGGATGCCTTGAGACCTGATCGTTCTACTTCTACACATTTTGGACTTCCAAGGGTAATAAACTAAAACCAGCTTTGCATTTGTTTAAACTTTCCTTCTAGGAAGAAGATTGATTCCGATCTTCCATTTCAGGCGTTGGAGGAAGTGAGAAAGATTCAACCCAAAAGAACACTTTTTACTGGTAAGTTTAGCTTGAGCCTTCTAGTTATCATAATGATTGAACTACTTTCTTGCCTTAAACTATGGTTCATTCATCATGCATTTAGGAAGCCTGATAGAACGCTTGAGAAGTTCAAAACTAGTAGATAAAAAACTGAGGGAGTTAGTAATACATCATCAATGTACAATGTTTAAGAGAAATAGTTTTCAATGTCTCCTTATTGGTTATTTGAAGGTATGATGCATCTGATGGATCATGAAAAAGAGAATGACTACCTTGCAAGCTTATTGGAGTCTGAGGGCATTGATGCACAACTGAGCTATGATGGACTTCGTATACCAGTCAGACTCTAGATTTTATACAGCCTCAATGATTTTTTTGTCTCAAAGAGAAGTTATTGAATAAAACATTTAAACGATTTTACAAGTTCATACATTCTCCTGCAACTATTCCACCATCACTTGTCATTCTTGTTTCCTTGTCTCTATTACCGACAAGAAACACTCATGTAACAGGATGTTTTTCCCCTTACAACGAAATATTCAATTTTGTAGTGAATTATCAATGTGGTCATTATATGGAAAAAATTAATCGATTTAGTTTCTAAAGTTTATAAACAAAAACTGTTTGAACCAAAAGAGAGGAAATATAAGAAGGAAACATTTTGGTAAATTTCATGTGCAAATCCTCTCAAAAGCAGGTCTATGTATAGCAAATTAGCAGTGTCGGAGGCAGAATTATGGTGTTTGAATTTAGTAGATTTGAACACCGAAACTCTCACAAGGTTGGAATCACTACTTTGACATTGACAATCAAACATTTCAAGTATTGTTATGATATTTTGTATATTTGTTGGCACTCAGCAATTCATGTTGAGTCAATATGAAGAAAAAACATACAAAAGATATTCATATTGAGACTATGGTCCACTATGTTTTCTACGCACTGAGTCAATAAAAGATTAGTGTTACGTTCAGAAAAGCTAGTACTTTTCCTTTTTATAGGTCGCAAAATGGATCACGTAATACCTGCAGTTTCATGAGTGGACGATGCATTTTGCAAAGTTTTGGAATAACAGATAAAGTGGATCTTTGCAAAGCAACACGACAGAGTTGTCGTGTTAGGTCGAGTGTTTGAATAGGATTTTTGAGTTTTCCTTTTCTCAATTATGCTCTTTTTTTATTTCCTCCTTTTTTTGAAAGTAAAATGTGTTTTTTTTCAAAATGTTCATATTTTAGTCTAATGTGTGTATATCTAAAATTACATCACCAATCACATTATTTGGTTAACACAAATTTTAGTGTCTATATTTTTAAAATAAATATATTTAATTTTTTGTGAAAAAAATAAAACGTGGTTGGGTTAAAAATGTAAGAACTAAAAGAGTGTTAATTTTTTTATATAAAATTAAATATAACATTTAAAGATGTTTTGAGAGGTTATTTTTTTTTTACCCTCACTTTCAGTGTTTTTTTGAGAGATTAAATATCTGGAATTATTTCTGCTCATAGCTTGGATGATATAGTTCTCTCTGGAAGATGCTTCTGATGAACTTTAAATTTATAAATTATAATAAGCGAAGTCTGATTATATCATAGATGAAGTTATCATCTGAAAATGATAAACGAAGTTTACATTTAGAAGGCATATCAAGTTATAGAAAATTAGTCGGACAATTACAAATATTTTATATCAATAGAGTAAGAGATAAAGAAAAAAAAAAATTAATAAGCATGCGTGTGTAAAAATGACAACAATTTTTCATCTTCTCCGAACAATCAACCTAAACTAAAAAAAAATCATAAAGTTGAGATTATGATGTTGGTTAATAAAAAAACATAAAGAGGTGCAACGATAATAAACTTAAACATTCCAAACAATATATTTACTCTTATAGAAACTAAATCAATTTTGAGTCTAGTGTTTAAGTTTGTCAACAAACCCACAATCATTCTTTTTAGATCAATCACCATGTTAGGTAAAAGACAATTATCAGTGTCATTAACCATAAATAACATTATGAGATTATTATTTGTTGAGACAAATTATCATTTACATTTCTCATTAATAATGATAGATAGTTCATTAATAAAAGATTTATAAAGATCTTTAACATCACATATCAAACATTTAGTCTCCCTAGTTGACATAATTGACATCTTTAAATAAATAGGTAATCAAGTGTTAGGACTCTACAAATTAAGAAAAAAGTTAGATTATGTCAAAGGTTTATAGGTTGAGAAGGTATTTAGTATATTATGAGAATATAATTGCATGTCACAATCTTTAATAAAGGAAGTATATTTTTGACTTAATGTTAACCATGATCAGAGTAAATCTAGTAGAATCTTCTTGAAGATGAAAACAATTTGAGAATGCTTGAAACAATAAAAAAGTCTTAAAGAGTAAAAATATAATAAATGAAGTTTGAGAAATAACACAAATTTGTGGATAAGTTATTAAAAGAAAAACAACTTGAAAAATACAATGCTTCATGAAAGAACACAACTATCAAAAAGATGATATTGTTTGATGAGAAGTCAGTGATATCTACAAAGATCAAACTAAGAGCAAGTTCAAATTAAATTTTGGGACGAACCGTACAAATTTAGCAAAATAATACATATAATCTTAAAAAGTTGGTAAGAAAGTTAATATCGATAACTTATAATACAACTCATTTTATAGTATATATTTCATAGTATATTATAAGCAATAAGTTGAAAAAAGGACAAATGTTGTGTTATCTTTCATATTCTTTCTGTTTTGCTTTTCATGGATAATGTTGTTTGGCTTCTCATGATTCTCTTCTCAAGCCTTCTTTCCTTAGTTCTTTTATAGGCCAAACATGAAATTTACCAATATATCTTTAACTTTGATTCTTAGCATCTTATAATTAAAGTTACAACCTATGGTTTATGCAAAACACAACATGATTAATATACATAATATGTGACAAATTGTCACAAATTTAGATAATTAATGAAAGAAGATGGTTTAGGCATGTTATAAAAAAGACACTAAACACACTAACATTATCAAATAACAAATCTATAACGTTGAAAACAAAAAAAAAAATAGTGTCCAACAAATAAAAAACAAGTCAACCTTCAAAACGAATGCATATGATGAAAGAATGACAGAGAAAAATTAACCTTGTTATATGCAATTGTAAAAATATTTTAAATGAAATATTATGCTTGAAATATTGAACGATTATATCTTTTCACCTATTCAAATGACATAATGTTTTAAAAAATAATTTTTAACAACAATCTTCAATAAAAAGAGTTGACAAAGTCTTCTCTCATTTTGAAATCTCCAAAACTCTTTATTAAAAATATTTTATATTGTCATACAAACAAATCTTTACACATCTTTACTTATTAATAGTAGCATTTCATGTCATTAAGCTCCAATAAAATATGAAGACTAAACACGTTAACATCACACAAATAAAAATTACTATTTTGCTAAATTAATTTGAACTTAAGCTTTCTACATAGTTACTGAGTAACTCAACTATTTTCAAAACCCTTTCATTTTTGTCAAAAACATCCTCCTCCACAAGTTATTTTCTATTCGAAAATTATAAGTTTCAGAAACTTTATATATATATATATATATATATATATATATATATACATATGCTCATATTTAATATATCATAACTTAAATATTTTATAAATAAATTATTATCAAGAAATTGATTAACATCCATTTTAACAACTAAACTATTTTTTACTATATCTCTAATATTGTATTAGCTTATAATGGTCTTACAAAACTTATCATCTCAGCCGGCAATTGGTTTCTAAAATCTAATTATTTTGTGAAGGGTTAAATAAAAAAAGTGGAACTAAAGAGTCATTATTGGGGTAGAATGCGAGAGACACGAGGGATTGCAAGAAACACACATTTGGAAAGTTGCCTCATCTTATGTCATCTCATTCTCATTCTTTTTAGGGCACAATCATTAAGGATCATAATGCAAATTCCAATTCAACAACTACTCCCTAAATTATCCATCTTCAACAAATTTCACAATAATTGCTCATCAATTACAAAAAATATTAAACACCCTATACCCTTAGAATCATTAACCCTTCCATTTTTATTTGTTCACATTTTTTTTTATATTTTCACTTAATATGAAACTTTTGATTTCTAACAATATAAATTTATATGCGTGATTAATTAGTTTTTATGAATAATGAATACTTAAAAAAGAGTTATGTATTCGTATAAACAAATATTTAGTTTCCACCTAATATTCCAAATTGATCTCGATGAGTCAATGGATAGGGAGAAAAATAATTTATTTTTAAAAAACGTGGTCTTTACACAAGTCTTCTTCATAGAAAAAAAATGCTAGCTGAATTTGTCGCCATCGATTTGAATTAGTCAAATGTTGAGTGAGTTGGATGAAAAATAATTTTATAACGTAACCAACAGATTAATTGAAAGAAGGGTTTTTCTGTTCTTAATCATCTTAGGAACTCGATCAAAATTGTGGTACGAAAATATTGTGATTTGCAAGAAAAAATATCAATTTTTTTAGGTCAATAGTGATTCATATTGTTTTTAGTTGAGATTGCAGCAAAATCTGATCATCTTTTGACTTTATTAACTTTTTCATTGATAACTAGTACCTTGAAACAATTATAGACAACTAGTGAAAACATATGTGTGTTCTGTTCATTTTTTTTTTCTCATAATACTAAAAAATAAAAAATTAATTTTTATCATAATTATTGAAATAAAAAAGTTTTATTAAATTTATAAAATATGTATTCATAAAAATAATTACAAAATAGATAAATTTTATTGTAGGTATTTTTAAGCATAAATAAGTAATTAAGTCTTAAAAAGTTACAAAATATAAAGAATAAAATAATGAAATAATATAATGTAAAGAATAAAAGAATAAAATAACTTATATTATTGATAAAAGTAAATTTGATACCAAAATATCTAAACTAAAACAAATTATAAAGAATTATTGATAACAAAATATGTACACTAACAATAATTATAAATAATAATATTATAAATTCTTTATTGGAGTTATAAATACATTCTGTCACAATACGTTTCTGTGTTTTATATAAATAATTTTTTTTTGGTAAAATGTAAATGAAATTATTGATGATTACTTTAATTTACTTTGATTACATATTATTTACATATACAGCAACATCAACGTTAATCCAAAATATCAAAATTAAAGCGTGCTTTCAACGATAACTTTTTTGCCCACCAACCACTTAGCACAATTAATAATTATTTATAGTCGCCATCAAATTATTGACATAAATAACACGTATTAATATAAATTATATTCACCTGATTTGAACCTAACGGAGTTTCATTAAATACTTCTTTTTTTAATATAATTCTGATATCTCTTGATTTATATAATAACATAAATTATTGAGAAAAATTTATGTATTAACTGAAAAAACAAACACGATGCTCTATATTATTATATAAATTAAGAAATATTTGTGTAAGATAAGAAAATAGACAAATATTTTGATATATATATATATATATATATATATATATATATATATATTTTTTTTTTTTAAATCTCAATTAGTTGCATTGCCCTTATGGTATACGATGGCACGATTGTGATTTGTACGTGTTTGATTACACTCCTTAAGCACAAATTAATAATGTTTACTAATTAAGTCTTTCTTAGTTCAAACGCATTGCTTAGATATATAAATGACCTCATATTCAATATTAATGAATTATAAAAATCTTATATAATAGATTAAAATATTATTTACAATTTAAAGTTTTAAAACAATATATTTTTGAATATTTTTCTTCTGTTATATATATATATATATATATATATATATATATATTATTTAAGAAATAAATAACTTAAACATACGGCGATTAAAAATACCAGACTATAAAAATGAGAAATGATTAAAAATGTTAAAATAATGACTTGGTAAGATATAAATGTTAAGTGTAAATCTAAGGTGATGACAATTAGAGACTTATTTTTCCATAACGAAATAAGGTTTAATAATAAAATAAATATAAATTTAATATCCAATTGAACGAAAATAGTTTGAAATTTTAATTAAAATACAAATAGTGTAGGGATAGATGAAATAATTTAATTTTATTATTATTATTTAAATATTCTATGTAATAATCACAGTTTAAAAATTGAAATTAAGAATAATTTAAATATTATTATTATTTTTTATTCTCTGATATGTCTTTTCAAAGTTGTGGTGACAGAATTCTGAATATATTTCAGATATGGTAATTGTAGTAATTGATTTTAACGTCATTGAAATAATTCTAAAGAAGAATTCTTATTCTTTAGACCTGAGAGTTTTCCTTCAAAATTTTACACACACACACACACACACATATATATATATATATATATATATATATATATATATATATATTTGTTTTTATAAGAAAATAATAATCTTTGAACTGAAATTTTTATAAGATAATATTTTTTAGAATTTTTTTTATGAAAATATGAAGTTTTTTTTTTTTTTTTTTTTTTGTAAACAAATAATATATCAATATAATGTTGAAAAATGGTATCTTTGACATTTGAATTGGAAACAATGTTCTAAAGCAAAGATGGATGGAAAGAGAGCATGAGCATGAAAGTTAATGAAGTAAAGTTATTAGAGGCATATTTGTCAATGTGAGGCATCATAACTAATTAATATGGTTATCAAATCATATCATATCAACAATACAAGTAAAAAGTTTACTGTTAAAAAGTTGAAAATCAAGTGCCAATTAATTAAAATTTTACTTTTTATAGTATGTATGTTTATTGGCTAAGAAAGGGAGAAAGATCAGAAATGTGAAAAAAGAAGGGTGACATCAAGCATTTGTTTTGCTTAAAGGCTAAAAAAGTGTTCATATGAATAGAATGAAAGAATAAAATAAGAAAGTTACATAATGAAAAAAATTATTATTAATAAATAAATTAATCTTATTTCCATTCTTTTATTTAATTTAAATAATCTCAGTTTTGACTCATTCTTTGCTTTTCTTTTTCTTTTTTTTTTTTCATCACAGATTCAATGATATTCAGTAAAACATAAATCTCTATCTATTAAATATTATTAATGTAAAACATTTGAGGAAAGATTCTACATTTTAAAGGAAGATGGAATGAGTCGAGAAAAAAAAGTTATATACAAATTTCATCGAAGAAGATGAAAGTTAGAATTGTCTATGAGTCGTGTTTTATACATTCGTGTTTATTTTAATGATTAAACATCTTCTATAAAAACATATTTAATCTAGTTTTTAACGTATTACGTGACTAATCTGATTAATTGATTATGGTCTTTAATCTATTCAAATTAAAAATGTATTCAATAGTAAAAAAAGAATTCACGAATTTATTTATTTGTTTATAATTTTTTTGAATTATACCAAATTTCATGAAAACTAAATGTTCATGATGACATTATATTACAAAATACAAACATTAAAATATTCTCGCACTCATAATAACAAATGCACTATTTTCTCGCGAGTAAATGCTATTCTTTCTGTTTATGTTTACATGTCTTCTAAGGTTGTTTTACAAAAATAAAAAGACAAAATATTTTGTTTTATTTTAATAAAATAGCTATGTAGTTTACTATTTGACCCCTTTATCTTTTTATACAATATAATAAATGCATATATATAATCCATTTAAAAAATTTAAAAACACGGTATAATTGATAAAAAATAATTAATATAATCTTAAACTTTACAGAAAACAAAATTTTGGAAAAAAATCTAACCCTTAAGAAAATTGAACGGAGTAGGTTGAGTTGGGTCTTGGAGGATCCCTTTTCAAAAAATTAATGATTGAAGAATAAAGCAAGACGAAGACAAAATTAAAATGATTTCTAATTCCAAATTTTGAACCCAAGTCACAGTGCAGGGAACACATCCTTCCAAAAGCTGGACAAACAGAAAACAATGTAGTTTTGCAAGTACTTCATATCTTTAAGATTCTTGTGTTAATCTTTATCACTGTATAACATCTTCTCTCACATATACTAAGAACATTTTTAAGTTCACATTCAGTTCAATGTGGAAAAACATGCACATTGCTCACTTGCAACTCAAACAAAAGTTAGTAGAAAAAACAAATACTATAATGAGATAAAACGTTAACAAAAACTTATTACATCAATTAGGGATAGATACTTCATAAAACTCATTTAATTGTCTTGTTGCAAACAATTCTTTGGCATTATTGATTCTAGACTTAATATCTAAAAGAACGTTTCAGGTATAAAGACTGTAGATAAAAAAGTGATTGATGAAAATCTTAGAAAAAAATAAACAACATGTTGAGACAAAATTGATGAATATTTAGCAGTATCAGAAATTTTATGTAACTTTTGATGAATATTTTAGCAGTATGAGAAATTTTATGGAACTTTTGACAGAAGAGTGAACTTTTAGAGTAGTGAAAGGTGCAATGTTAATTATCCTGATACAAGTTGATGGTGTGAAGGGGAAATTGATTATCCCACATCATAATTTGAGGCATCATTAAATTTTCCATACTGATAATGACAAATTTGAAGTGAAAATGACAGGGTCGACAAAAATTGTGGCTGATAAAGATACAATGGGAATATGAAAGATGGAGAGAGAGAAAGAGGTGTGTTAGCTAGCTAGAGAGGCACCTAGCTTCGCCTTTCTTTCTAGATCCATATTCCACAACCTAACAAGATCTATTTGTTTAAAATTTCATTTGGTATAATAAAGAACCATGCAAAATTTTTTGTCAGAATATTCAGCCTTTTTCATAGTCAATAGTTGCAATGATAGTGAAATGAAGGATGATGAAAGAAGTTTGAATTAAATACACAGTTTATAAAAAAGAATCAAAGGGAAAAAGCTTTTAGCCATGCTTGTTACAATTTAATCAATGGATCAATCATGTCGCTGTAAAACGTAGAAAGCCGAGAACTAGAAGAGTCTCACAGCCATGATGTTAGTTAAATAATAGATTTTGAGATTCTCTCTCTCTTTCTCTCTTTCTATCTCTCACACACTCACAAAAACTCTATCTGTGTATGCAAATGATACTCTCTTTTTGTGGTTGCTTTTTTTGCTCCCTTTTTTGTGCTTACTTTGCAAGAGAAGGGAAAGGCAAGCAAGAAGGATGTATTTGAACAAAAGTTTTTAACCAAAAGAATCAAAAACTCTTTTTTTAAGCAAAAGAAAAACACAATAGTGAAGTGATTTTTCTGGGTTTGTGAGAGAGAGAGAAAAAACAGAAGAAAAGACAGAAAGCTCAACGTCAGAATTAGCCATAAGGTTCTCCTTGGGTTTGTGGTTTTGGACTAGCTGAGGTACACACTCAGAATCCTCTTCTCATCCACACCTCTCTCTCTCTTTCTGATAACAAGTTTAGACTTTTAAACACTTTGCTTCACATTTGTGTGGCTATCTATATATTTATTTTCCTTGGTGGTATTATCATATTATGAAGCATGGTTTTCAAAACCATGAAGGAGAAAAATACGGATTGCGGCTACACCACCATCTGCTTCACCTCAACTTCCTTTTATCATAACTCCCTCTTACTTGTTTCTTCTGCTCTTTCATAAAAACAAAACTTTGTCTCTTGGCTCAGTGCCAAACTAGCAACAAGTTTTCTAATAGTGGTTATATAGAGAGACCACTATCTCTCAACTTTCTTCCTCTTTTGCTTACTTGTTTGCTAGAGACTCAGACTATTTCTGAACTGAATATCAATTTCTTTTGCCTTTTGATTTGTTGTGTTTTCTTCTTTCTCTTTCCTTTCCAGTCTAAGCTGTGTAGACTGTGGTCTAGCTTTTTCTTTTTTCTTCCTTTTCTATTTCGGGTAAGATTTGTCCTTAGATCCCAGAAAGCTTCGCAACATTTGAAAAACCAAGATCTATGGCCTATAACACTACCTTAGGTTGCTAAAACTTGCAAGTATATATGGAGATGAAGGGTTTTGTGTTCAACCAGCAGCAGCAACAGCAAGTAGTGGAGGAGAACATGTCAAACTTGACTTCTGCATCTGGTGAAGCTAGTGCTTCCTCAGGCAACAGAACTGAAATTGGAACCAATTACTTGGCTCCACCACCAACTCAGACTCAGCCAGCAAAGAAAAAGAGAAACCTCCCTGGTAACCCAGGTTTGTTTTCTTGTATTCCCTATTCAAAGTCTAAACCTCATTTCTTCTGGCTTTGGTTGATACATGATACATGATACATGTAATGTTCTGTGTTGTTTAATTTGTATGAATTTTAATGTGTCCATTTTTTTTTTCTTTTGAATTATGCAGACCCTGATGCTGAAGTTATAGCCTTGTCCCCCAAGAGTCTTCTGGCCACAAACAGGTTCATTTGTGAGATCTGCAACAAAGGATTTCAAAGAGACCAGAACCTGCAACTTCACAGAAGAGGGCACAATTTACCTTGGAAGCTGAAGCAGAGAACAAGCAAAGAGGTGAAGAAGAAGGTGTATGTGTGTCCAGAGCCAAATTGTGTGCATCATGACCCATCAAGGGCTCTGGGGGACCTAACTGGGATCAAGAAGCACTTCTGCAGAAAGCACGGTGAGAAGAAGTGGAAATGTGACAAGTGCTCCAAGAAATATGCAGTTCAATCAGATTGGAAAGCCCATTCCAAAACCTGTGGCACAAGGGAGTACAGATGTGACTGTGGAACCCTCTTCTCAAGGTAACTAACCTAAATCCATGTCATGTGAATTTTCTAAGTCCAGTTTAGTTAAGGCACCACACTCAAGAAAACATCTTTCATTTAAAGAGGATGGGATTTGAATCCTAGGTTGACTCACACCAATTCACACACCAATTTTTAATTGTTATTCCAATTCCATCAATAATATATATATACACACACAAACAAACTCACACACACATACACACATTTTCACACATTCCTTATCCTTTCTTACAAGATGATATGCAACATTAAATTCATTACATTGATATAGCAGTCTCTCATGAATCATAATCACTCCTAGAGAGAGTGTAAATTCCTAGTTTGGAATTTTTTTAATGTGGTTAAGTACTTTCACAAGAGTTTTAAAAAGTGTTGAAAAGTAAGAGAGAGAGAGAGAGTAAGAAAGAAAGTCAATAATTCTACACTGTCATAACAGTTCAGTAACATTTGCTGGTTTTGTAATTTTGTTTGTTTATGACTTCCAGGAGGGACAGTTTCATAACCCACAGAGCTTTCTGTGATGCATTAGCAGAGGAGAGTGCAAGAGCCATAACAGGCACAGCCAATAACCAACCTTCTTCTTCTTCCTCTCATCACCACCTCCACAACATGACCCTCCAAAACCAATTCAACCCTCAGAATCTCCATGCCTTCTCATTGAAAAAAGAGCAGCAAAGTTTCAATCTTAGGCCTGAAATGCCCCCTTGGCTGACCCCACCAGCAACAGTTGATCATCTCTCCTCATCCCCATCATCCATAATGTTCTCTCCTCCTCCACACCCAGAAAACCCTAACCCTAGTCTTGGTCCCACTCTTGCTGCCTACCAAACAGTCCCTAGCCCTTCCCCACACATGTCAGCCACAGCATTGCTGCAGAAAGCAGCTCAGATGGGTGCAACCATGAGCAGAAGTGGCTCCTCACCAGCCATGGCAAGGGCCCACCATCAGGTTCACATGACTTCATCTGCAGATTCTGCCACTGCTCACTTTGGCTTGAACTTGTCCTCACATGAAGACACCACCACCACCACTTCAACAACAACAACAACCACTGTTACTACCAACACAGCTACAGTGTTCACCAATGGCTTATTATCATCATCATCACCTTTGGGGAATAAAGCTGCTGCTGCTACTGCTGCCTCTTCTGCTCCATCCCTTCTTCATGATGTTATCAACTCTTTCTCTTCTCCTTCTGCCTTCCAAGGAACCCCTTTTGAGAAACTAGATGATGATGGCTTGTATTTGCATGGCACCTTCTCAAAAGCAAGTGGTGCAGCTGGAAATGAAGGGTTGACCAGAGATTTCTTGGGTCTCAGGCCCCTCTCTCATACTGATATTCTCACCATTGCTGGCATTGGAAACTGCATTCATGATCAGCAAAACCAATCTCAAAAGCCATGGCAAGGTTAGCTATATATAGCTATTTCTGCATTTTCTTCTTCCTTTCATCATCTATATAAATAATTTTTCCTTTTTTAATCAGTATAACTTTTGTTTAAGATCTTTCCATCTTCCCAAAGGGAACGAACTTTCTGAATCCATCCCAATATTTTCATTTCTTATCTACTTGTTTACGATTCGCCATAATGTGTTCATTTTTTGCATAGGTGAAATTTATATTATATACAACAAGACCAAATGGTAAACGGATAATTAATAATTATAATTTGAGTTTTTTCAAACGAGCCTTTAATTTTTTTTAAATAATTAGATCTTTGATTTAAAAAAATACGTTTCTGAATTTTAAATAATTTTGTAGCCCGATTACAAGAAATTTGCATGATTATAGAATTATTATTCTTATTTTTTTAATTGAAAAAACTAATTAATTATTTTCTATATAACTATTCATTTTTAAATCTCCCAATTTTAGGACGCAGAAAATACAGTTATTATATATAATGGTATTATTAGTTTAATTTTGTCAAAATACATTGACAAAGTAACTTTTTACATTGTTATTTCATCATAGATTATACCATTTACGACAAGGTTTGAACAGTTTTTAATTAATTGATAGTATTTAATTGTTGACGATGATAACGTATTAAAATTAAACTCTTTTCATGTATTCTGTTCTACGAATATTTTTAGTAGTGTGTAATTGCATAACTATATTAAAAAAAAATTAAGGACTAAATTATTCATTTTATAACGATATATTAGAATTGATAAAATAAATTATAGCTATTTTGAAATTCTTAACTACGTGCTTTTATTTATCTTAAAAATAATTAATATTAAATTCAAAACAAAATATAAATTTTCTTTAATATCGGTTTAAACTGATTTTTTAAACCAATTTTGAGTCATTTCTCTAAATATAGTAATAAAAGTGTAAAATAGACAGTCGCGTTTTACAAATTATGTACAAAAGAAAAATTAACTTTGCAAAATAAAGTTCATATTTTTAATATTAGAGAAATAAAAAATAAAATAATTTTCTGAGAAGAACCAAAAAATATTAATCTAATAAAAGTATATGAAACTTTCGCATGTTTTAGCTTATTGCCAATATCAATAATTAAATCAGATGTTTAATAAAACATTTTATTATAAATTTTGTACTGTAATGATTTCAAAAAATGGGGTAACTAATAGTTAATTTGTAAAATGCAACTGAAACCTAATGACTTGTCAATTTAAGAAATTTAAAAAGATCAATTGATCTGAGTATAAGTTTATCCAGAAATATATAAGTGACAAAATATTACTAGGTCAAAATATAAAAATTTAATTTAGTTACCAACGTTATATTTTGCAATTCAAGATTTACATAATATAAATGGATTTTTAAGTATTACTACCATCTATTGCTCAGAGTTTTATTTAGTGCACTCACGATAATATGGTTTTCTTCAGAAAATCATATAATATTAATCTCATCAATCAGAAGTTTATACTTGTCACGATTGTTATTGATTTTGGTATGAAAAAATAAAATATGAATAAAATTATAAAAATAGAATTTTTATAAGGTTTTATTACTAAAAAAATGAAACTAGTAACCCACTTAAGATAGAATGAACCAATCTTTTTAGATCCTTGCATAAAATATTTTATTAGAAGAATTTGAGAAGGAGGAATACTGAAACAGAAGATGAAAACAAGAGCATGAAGACAAAACATAACCTGGCCACCTCACATGTTCACAGCAGCAATGCGTGTTTTCCAAGAATAACGTTTGGAGATCTATGTCCTTTAAAATGGATAATTCACCAGAGACACACAAAAACTAAAGAAAATAATAAAAAAGTAATTTTGAATTGTTTTATAATTAGTTATAAATGTACAAATATTTTTAATTATTATTTTTAACTAAAAATGGTCCAAAATGAATAAAGTTTCTTCTAAGGGATATACCATGAGAAGGGTATGGTGGATTAAAAAGCATTGGATTCTTTGTGATTAAGAGGATTAATTATAAATATCATATAAATGCATCAAATCATGTTCGTCTTATTTAAATATATGTTAACGTGATTTTCTAGAAATTAAAACCTAAACAAATAAAAAAAGATGCCCTTTGATACCTGATGTGGCTACAAAATGTGATTCAATCCCGAGGAACCAACCTTTTCATCAACTTTTGTCTTTGTGAAATTCTTTAATTTATTTTCACTTACTGTTTTAAATGTACTATTAATGTTCAACACACATTGAGAAAATATGACATTTACAAATATCTTAACTTTAATAAAAAAAATATACGTAATTTTTAATTTACAAATACTTGGTTAATGTTCATAAGCAACTGAATGTAGTTTGAAGGAGAAGAATATATTTATGATAATAAATTTGTGTGGGAACTTATAATAATATGAGAAATTTGAGTACCTCATATTATTTTATTTGGTATATATTATGAATTTTTCATTCTCGTAATTTTTATTCATCTTTATTATTTTTTTATTGATTTTTCCATTTTATAATAGTATATATTGTTAGTAGAAATAAGTATAAGAAGGAAAGTTAGAAAGTGCCATTTGGGACCTCTAATTTCATTGGTTTGTAAAGGCAAAACATATGTGCAGATAAAGATTCCTCTGAATCCCGATGCAATCTATACATGAAAAAGGAAAAAGTTAAATAAGAGAATGTTATTTTTACCTAAATTTATCGTAGCAATAATTTTTATATTAAAGGGAATAACAATACCAATAATAATAATACTAATAATAGCAATGATAAATACATTAAAGAATATGTTATAAATAATAATTTATTTCAATGTACTGATAAAAAATATTTCATGAATCACTTTAGAATTTGACGGCAATGGTTTTCTCCATTGCATGCTAATTTTTTTTGGAGTAATTGTTCTATCCCTGTCAGCCATTGTCTTATTCAAAGCAACAAATTGTTGGTGAATTTACCATTACCCCCTCTCTCGTGTTGTTAATGAGTTTCCCAATACTCCAATGGAAATGCACCAAATTTTCTAAATCAAGCATCTTTTATATCACGTTTTTCCACCAAAAGAAACCATAGTAAAGGTATGGTTAATTAAAAAAATATATGAATAATATCTTGTGACAAATAGGAAAATCTTAAGAAAAGTATTGATGATAGCAACTTGTGATTTACAATTTGATCATTTGTGTGGTGGTGGAGACACTTCTCATATAATATTGTATATCACTTTCTTTTTTAGATTATGCTTGATTTTAAATTCAGATGTTAAGAAAACAATTTAAAAACTAACATTAACAATATATTTTTTTTAATATTTTCTTTAATCTTTTCTATTATATATTGATTATATTTGTTGAAAACTATAAAATCATGATAGGGACTAGTTAAATTTATTAAAATTTTTTGGTTAATGATAAAGAATATGTTAAAAAAATATACTGAAAAATATGCTGCTAACATATCACATTCAAAACCTTATTAGGGTCGAATATGCATGTTGAGTGTTGGAAAGTGCAGCTTTTGCAAAATCATTTTCAAAACTGAAGTTTACTCAAACATGAATTTATAAACTTTACTGCAAACATATAAAATTATCAATAAAGTGAAGTTTTGAATCCTCACTGAGTTTAGTTCAACTACAGAACTTGGTGGGAGAGAAGTTTCATTCAATGGATAAAGATTTGATCAGAACAAACATACACACTATAGTACTCTCAAAACATGCTTGTATTGATGATATTCACAAATGTAGTTTGCAAAACAAAAATTTTAGTTACTTTTGCATGTTTGAGGAACTATTGTCACTCTTCCAAATACTAAAAGATACAAAGAAATTCTTCTCCTACGTTTAACATTTTGCATGCACCTACATAGTCATGCATGTATTGAAACACTAACAATTGATTTGTTATCAGTGAAAACTGAAATTATGAGTCAAATGCTACTTATTGAAACTAAATGGCTTGGTAAACTTTGGTTATTTTGATGCAAATACTGAGATGTCTTTGTGTTAGAAAAGGAAGGTGCATGGAGAGAAAAACAACAGAAAAGGAAACAGTGGTAGGGTAGGTTAGGTAGGGTATAGCAGTAGCATAAGATAGCAAAAAGCACAGTGCCCTATGGAATGGCCATATGATACATATAGTCTTGTATATCTTCTCTCCCTTCCTTTGCATTGGTTGAGCTTTTTGTCTGCAGAAGCAGATGGAAGGCAAACACAAGAAACAATATGTAGTGCTAGCTCTAAAAGCTGAGACCTGTCACAATGATGCAAACCCTTTTCTTTGCTTTCTAATGATGCCCTTATATGCATACATACATTCAGCCATAGTCCTCCTAGTTGACTTGTCATTGTATCAAACACTCAAAAGATGCTTTCCCTCCTGACCATGCCAACTTTTCTGCATGGTTTGACTAATGCTTCATCTCTTTATTCTCTCCTCTCTATATCATATATGTATTCTATTATATGTGCATGTTCTGCCTTCTTCTCTCTCCCAATCCATCACTTCATTTCCAAGGTGCTGTTTCTCCATATAAAGTGAGAGATTGAAATTAGTGCTGAGAGTTTTCATAACATATTGCAACCATATTAGCTGATTTATTTCCTTAGAGAATTGTGCAATATCAGCTTCCAGTAATTTGTAATAATTCAAAAGAAAAACACACCTTATCATTCTTTTCTCAGAGTGTAGGTTTAGTGTGTTTTGATTTGATATATAATCTTGAATAAAATAATTAATTTGCGTTCTTACATTCACACATCTATGCTGACATAACAATGATAACATCATCTATACTTTTGATAAATATTGGATGTCAAATTAATAAATAGACTAAAATTGTAAAATTGAAATAGTAAAATAAAATAAAAAAAGAATAAGTAGATCAAATTTACTACTAATTATTAAGAATATAGAATTTAAGTTTAATTTAGCTTTACAAAATCTATTTGCAAAGTAAAGTTTTCAACCACTTGTACATTAATTAACCTTACGTGAGATCTCCAATAAATAATTAAATTACAATTAAATCTTGTTTAGTATAATTATTCACTTAACAAATTAGTGTTAATTTGTCACACGTTACAAAACGGATTGTTATATTAGAGACTTTTAAAAACAGAAATAACTTTATGTTAATATTTTATATATTGAAATAGCTGATTTTTATAAGCTATTCAAAATAGGTTTTAAATTCAATAATATATATATATATATATATATATATATATATATATATATATATATATATATATATAATATCTCAAATTTTAACTATTTTAAAAACCTGAACAAAAGCTTGACACTTTTTTAAAGTAATATTAAGAAAAAAAAAATCGACCCGTTAAAAGTCTGTATATCAAAAAGTCCTTCAATTTTGACTTTGATTAGATGCAAAACAGAAATCATTTTTAAGAGCTAGAGGAATAAATTTGACTAGTATAGTCATATATAAATTGTCAAGATTAAATGCTTTAACAATATATTATTGCTTTAAGAAATCACACGACTTCAAAATTGATGCGTGACATGAGTGTTTTACTTTTTACAATTATCTAGTGAAATGAAAAAAAATAAATAAAAAGTACTTCATCTTCTGTCTATTTATTTTGCAGAAAGTGCTAATTCAGTGAGAGCATTATGGTTCCTTCTTTTCTTTTTGTCAACAATATTATGGTCCCTAATATGGCTCCTTTACACAAATTCTATGTCTCATTGTATTCCCACTTTATCTGTTCTTTGTCCTAAATGCTATAGAATATTTTCCTGACAATAAGCCCAAATGTCCTACACTTCCTTCCCATGAAAAGAAGAGAAAAAGTTGAGCCAGTGAAAGCGATGGTAACATACCTATGCTTATTCTGCCCAAAATGCTTGCAAAACCTTTCTGCCATTTTTTTCAATTATACTTGTTTTTAGTATGGGAAAGAAGTACAAAATAAACCAAAGTTTTTTTCATTAAACTAAAGCATTTCTAATATTAATAGATGTATACAAAGAGGGGTGTCAAAATGTGTACCATACAATGGCACTTCTTCAGCATTAGGAAGCCAGTGTAAGGACAATAAACTCAATTGAAGGAAAGGAACTGTGTGAATGCACTTTAATCCAGACAATTATCTCATGTACTTTCAGAAATATTCTTGTTAATATATTCAATCATCACAAGTTACTTCAAAGAAAACTCATTTCTCAGCATTTACAAAATCTAATTCAGACTACTGGGCTGAGACTTTAGTTTTGTCTCACAAATCCATCCATAGTTCCATCAAAAATTTCAGGAACTCGATAAATTCAATGTAAACTCTTATTACAAAGACTTGAAGAGGTAATTACATTACCATCTATCAAGACTATAAATTCGCGTATGGCCTCATTCTTCCACTTAAACTTGGGAATATTCAACTAAGTTACAGAAATTTACCAACACAGTGTCAAACTGGAAGAAATAAAAATACACAGATAAGTTATTTTGGAGACTGTTGAGATGCATCAGTTTGCTCTTGTTTTGACCCTGTAATAGCTGCAGTTGCTGCTGCGGTCATTGCAGCAGCAGCTGCACCCACTTTTACACCACCTGCAGCTTTCATTGCACCAGCTACTTTAGCAAATGCTGCTATGCCTCCAACAAGAATAGCCCTTAATGCAACTGTTGGTTTTACCGCCATATCTAAGTCACACTACCTGTAAAGAACAAAGTCAAACTGATGTCAAGACCAAAAAAGGTTATCAATCATAACCCAACAACATGAGATCATAATAGCATGTCCTGTCACCATGGTTTCCATCAGTGCAGCAACATCAACAATCTAAATGCATGCAAGCAACTGACTAATTGGGACATGATTAACTTTTACCATAAAAGGCCTCATAATTATGGCATCTTAGCAAGGTAGTAGAGATGACGGTGACCTAAGACCATTATTTAATCAACGGTTTGTTTGGTTGGTTTTACAATGGATTTTAAATTTGCTTTGCTTAAGCTTTGGAGGAATGATCAGAAGAATGGAATGCCAGAAACAAAAAAGAAACTTAAAGATGAGTTATCCCTTTCAAATGTTGATGGTCTTACCATAATACAAGAATTTATATCACAATTAAAACATATTCCATCCATCCTGCCTTCTGATATAATCTTTTTGGTAGATCTCAAAGGCACCAATTGATCCATGTACCTGACCTATAGTGGAATAAGAATTGGTTGTTGTAGTTATTCAACCTCTTTTCATCAAAGAGTTACAAGACTACAGTATACTTCACAGTACAGAAGCCTCAAAAATTTGATATCCTAGAATACTGATACAGGGTTAAAACTTCAAAATGAGAGCATTGAAGTTTATTTTCTTTGTTGCTTAGACTTGTTTTTTGTGATAGCAGTTGATTGGTACAAGTATAATTCTTTTACACTTTAATCCTTTCAAACAACAACCTTGTTGACCCTGTATCTATTGGACCTTCATCTCTAAAAATTTGAGAAAAAAAAGAGTAATTAACCAGAACTTCAGTTTTTGACAATGCTGAATGACGTCAGGTGATTCATGTAGACAACCTCACCTAATGGAATAAGGCTTTGTTGTTGTTGTCGTCATCAAACCAGAACCTAAAAATAATAAAACCCACCTTATCTACCAGCTGACATGGATGAAATGATACCCGCTGACTAATAATACAAAGAAAAGAACAAATCAAGAAGAAATTTCAACTCTCCTCATCTTCTAATATGAATTTAGTTTCCTTGAAGCTATCTTCTAATAATAAAACGCTTTACTTTTCCTCAAATGCACCCAAATTCAAGCAATTTGTGCTGAACATAGATCAGAATAAGTTTAAAATAACAACTATGGTCTGCAGTGATTGTGACTCTTTGGTGGACAACAGCTGGTATTTCTGTATTCTTCAATTGAACTGACTGAAAGATTGCCTAACGCCAGCAAAATCAACTTCAACACAAATAATCTCTACAACACCAGGGAGCAGATACTTTTTCACAGTTTTCCAATTTCTTTACCAAGTAAGCAATTAGTCTAGAATTTCAAAAATCCTTCACAGCCCGGTCTCATTCAGAAACGTTTGAAAATGACTAACCATATTTTGGTATCTGTTATAAAGGAGACTCTGAATATTGCTTATTCTATCAAATGAGAGAATAGCTAAAACAATGTTCAATCACCTAGTAGAAAAAGAATGCTTATTCATTCTATCACTATCACCTTAACTGTTGATACTACTCCAAAGCCAGAAACGCCATACCAACAACTCCATCACCGCTACTCATAATTGTGATCAAAATTGTACAACCAGTTTGCACTGTTTTCTAAGTACATATTTTTCTTTTGTAAAGGATCAAAATGAACACCGAATTTAGGACCAAACTCCATTCCTGTGAGTATTGTCATTGTATAGAGTAAACGCTATGTTCTATAATATAATTTGGTAAGCATTTTCTAAACAATGATTTGTACTTCTCTCAATTCATGCCCCACATGAAATTCTACGAGAATTAATTTCTTTCTCCTATGGTTTTGATTATGAGCATAAAATAGAAGCCAAACAAACGAGAAAAAATATGTTATAGTTACATTTCAAGCTAAAGTTGCAAAGAGAAAAGGGGGAAATGAATAACAATCAAACCTGGAATTGAAAAAAGGGAGAAGCAGGTGAAAGATGAAAGCTTTAAAATGATGTGAGAAAAGGTGAAGAAAATGGACGCAGTGAATCTATACCTCGCCGATGTTCCCCTTAACCTCGGACCTAAAAATAAGGGTTTACTCCAAACGACAGGCTTAAGGCTCTGTTTGGTTTCTACAACAACGACACTGGGCGTTTTCTCCACCCATATTTTGAGATTTCAGATTTACCCTTCTTAAAATAAATACATTTTTTTTTATTTTGTATAATTCATAATACAAAATATTTCAGAATATTTTGGATTATATAGGTATTTTTAAATTATACATTCTAGAATATATTAATATATTTTGTATTGTATATTTCAAAATATATTTTTAAATTAAAACTTTATTTAAAATACATAATTTGTAATGTATTTAATTTTTAAACTAAATTTGTTAAAAAAATCATAAAATTTATATTTTTCAATATGAAGTTTAGAATACAAAATTGTATTATGGATTTTATATTTTAAAATATATATTTTTTATTCTAAATAATATAATCTGAAATTCAAGTTAAATAAAATTAGAATTTCAAACTTATAGGGGTGCAGCTTTAAAATAATGGGTGCAGAATGCAGCATCCTCGAATCTGCATTATACTAGGTGTTCATGGGCTCGGGTGAATTAATATACACTTTTGCTTCTTACACCTCCACGATGACTATCTGCATCCCATCAACAGCAAAAAGATTCAAATACCCTATCTGCACCACGTTGCCATTGCAGCCTGCCACTGTGTCTTCTTGTTCTTTGCTGCACCCCAGTTGTCCTTGTCACTAATTTTAGGAAATTAAGCAACGTAGAGGATAAAGAAATTGGTAACCTTTCGAATTCTTTCAATTTATTCAATTTAAAATGTTTTTTAGATTAAGCAATTTGAAAAAGGAAGATAAATATTTATGCAGTGTTTTAGATTGATCATTCTAAAACACCATGAATTGTCTAATCTAAAATATATTTTTAATATATAAATTTTAAAAATATATTTTAGATTTTACAAGGATATATATATAGAAAGGAGTATTTTAAAAGTTATGTTTAAATTTTAGAAAAACAGAAATAATTCAATTTTTTGAAAAATATATCTAATTATACATGTAAAATTTACAACCCAAAACACATTTTACTACCAATAACACATCTTCTTCCCTCACAATCACACTTCCTTCCCAAATCAGTGCCCTGAGACAGCTTCCTTCCAAATCGCGTTTCCAAATCCCAACCCCAAAATCCGTTCCCAGATTTCTTCATTCTTCAAATCCCTAGCATTCCAAATCGCGTTTGCAAAACGCGATTCCAAAAGCTTAGGGGCTCCAACGCCATTCGACGTCGTTTGCGGCTGTCACTTCTCGCCGGAGCGTCGCTGTCAGGTACCTATCTTTCTTTTTTCTCGTCTCACACTCGAATTTCTTTTACCATTTAGGGTTCCGGGCATTTGGGAGTTCTCTTTAGATTACGTGTCTATGCCTTTTGAGGACATAACCTCTTTAGTCTAATAACTCTGGTTTTTGAAATATATTACAATTCTACGTGAAATAGGTTCGAGCGTGTGAGAATGTAAAAAAAAGGTAATTTTGATATCCTTGGTTTTCACCTTTCAGAACATACCAATTGGAAATATTCTGTAGGCCTCGAGTTCAATTGCAATGGAGAAATTATCATGTAAAAGTAATTTTTCAACTCCCTGAGTAATACAAATAAACCAAATGTTTCAGCTCATGTTAGAGTTTATAGAGGTCCTAAAATAACATAGAATCAACTGGCTCTCTTCAACCCCTTGCGGTGTAGCCAAGTTTATGTTGGATTCTTTTTACACTTTATTTTTAGTATAGGTGTTGTTAATATTGAAGGTGTTGTTTGTTAGTCTTTTAATTTGTGGTATTATATAAGTTTTTAGAGTTGTCTGGTTGTAAAGAACTAGTATGCTAGAAAAAGTTTACAATCTTTTAGAATTTTTTAAAGAGCTTTATGATTTTTGGAATGACCTATGATACTATATACCCAATTCAAACCAAGCCTTCTTCATATGGTTAGAGTGGTTGGGACAAAAAGAAGTTGAACCCAACCCAAATTTAAACCTTTTTATTGGTTTAGATAACCAGTTTAGACAAACATGACCAAGTCAGCTTCTGTACAACACTAAACGAGGAATAAGTTGGTCATCACTGATTCAAAATCTTTTAATTAGGGGTTAATTTTTTTGCAGAAGAAGTATAACTGTAGAGACAGATGGATCACTATGGTTCTTCTGGAGGAAGCTGGACTATGATCCCAACTCACAATTCAAATGTCCAAACCCAATCCCAATCGAACCAGGACCCTAACCTCTTTCTTCAACAACAACAACAACAGTTTCTCCAGCCACAACCTTATCAGCAAGCACTACAACCTCAATCTCCATTTCAACAGCACCAGCACCTTTATCAGCAGCAGCAACAACAACAGCAACGTCTACTACAGCAACAGCAGCAGCAGCAGCAGAACCTTCACCAATCACTGGCCTCTCACTACCATCTCTTACATGTGACGTAACCCCTTTCAAAATTTTAGTTTCATCTCCATATTCCTTTATTTTTCTTTTCAATAAGGGAATTGGTTGTTATGGGCACAGTTGGTGGAGAATTTGTCTGAGGTTATTGAACATGGAAACCCAGATCAGCAATCAGATGCATTGGTTTGAAAATTTCCTTTTTTCACTGTTTTGATTAATCCTTTTTTTAATGAATTTTTCCTTTTAGGATTTTCAATATATATTTTTATTTTTCGTTTTTTTGATTTCATTGGTTAAAGATCACTGAATTGAGTAACCACTTTGAGAAGTGCCAGCAGCTGTTAAACTCAATCTCGGACTCGATTAGCACCAAGGCTATGGTAATATGCAATTCTCTAACTTTACCCTTCTCTTGTTTTATATGTTAATTGTTAAACAGGATTGGCAAGTTAGTTGAACACTTGAGCTTCAAAATTCTTAGTTTCCAAAGCCTGCTGAAACTGAATGGCTCTACTTTTGTCTTGCCTTTAATCAAATGCGCATTATGCCCTCTCTCTCTCTCTCGATCTCTTTTCATACTCCCACTATATTTTGTTACATGGACCGTGCATGATAAACAAAATCTGCGTTATTGATGTTGAAAATCTTGTCTTACGACTAAATATGCTTGTGCCGGAAACATCTTTAACTAGTAGTTTGGAGCTGTGGTTGTTCTTGGCGTTATATGTGTGTTGTGTTGAATGCAGACAGTTGAGGGACAGAAGAAGAAGCTAGAGGAAAGTGAACAATTGCTAAATCAGCGAAGGTCTGTACAAATAGTATTAGATATTTCTGTGTGGTTAATTATGTAGATGCTAAAAAAATGTTTGTTTTCCCCTGTTCCAGAGACTTGATTGCCAATTACAGAAAATCAGTGGAGGAGCTTGTTAGGTCTGAGCCATAAGAGTGTTACCCATTCAGATAGGTAGGGAACCTTAACTGACTTTTTTTGCCTTAATGTTTTACTAGTAGTGTGGATCACCATTTTTCTACCTTAAAATTAAGATTAGCAAAAATGCCAATAATTATTTATACTTGATAAGTACTTAAAGTTACATCTCTCAATAAACATTCTATACTATCTTTAAATATTAAAGGATGAATAACCATAACTATAGAAGAATTTTAATATTCTTTATTGCTTTTTTATTCTTTTTTAATTTGTAAGTGGAATACTCAGTTATATAATTCAATTGGGTTATACTTACATGTATTTTGGTTTGGAGTAGTCACGGGAAATCTCTATCCAAAAACTTAGAAGCCACAAATAAGATTAATCGATGAACTATGAGTTGCCTCTTTGAGAAATCCAGTTCTATTCGGTCTCAATTGTAATTTGTGTTTTGGTTTGAAAAGATCGCGATGTCATTGTTTAATATGGTGTAATTGATTGAACAGTTCCAGTCCTGCTTTTTAAGTTTTCCCCTCCTATGAACTGATGTCATGTATCCATCATCAAAACCACAAAAGATGCAGACTAATCGCATCCTCATCAAAATTGTGTGTGCCAGCATCGCAATAACTTTCTAGTGTTGTACTCTTGTTTATTGATCTTACTACTGCCGAAACTAATCATCAGTTTAGTTGTAGTAAGAAAAATAATTTTAGTGTCTCCAAAGAAGTCTGTAAAAATGTAGTTCTATTTTTTAAAAAAAAAAAATAAGAAAATGTAGTGATTAACAGCATCAATTCCAAAACACACCTGATTCAAGAATGAGCTCGAGTTAGTAAATGTCACACTTTCTTCCATTTATAATAATCTAGATGCTCGTCATTGGTCCTGATTCAATATTTATTATTTTAACTTTTTGTGACCTTAAGTTTTGATCTTATATTACAGATCTTGCTGTAGATGTCCGTGTTGAAATCCTCCATCTCATTCGGATTATTTATGTTCAACCTTGGAGATTTAAGCCTGTGCATGAATTTATAATTTAATAGATATTCTGCAAGTTACTTGTCATGTTTTGGCCCATGGATGTCAAGGTTTCTATCATGAAACAAGGTCAAATTAGGTTTAAATCAACGGCACATCTTTACCATTGACTTCTGTTGCCTGTATTAGAAAGGCATGACATTCTATTAAGAGCAACTCTGGCAATTTAGAGCAATGAGGAATGTAATGTTACTGATAGATGATACAAAATTGGTTGCCTCCGTTTATCTATAATGTTGGACTACCACTTGTTGTGGATTGAGTCAAATTTTGGTTGATATTGGATGCATAATGTCGTTCATTACACTAACAAAAGTTGTTTGAAGAACATTGAATCTTAAAATTTAAACATGTTCTGTAAGTCATTTTCAGTAATAATGATAGATGAAAAAACTTATAGATAAAATTCGTATCTACAGATAAAATCTATTAATATATAAGCGATTATATCAAAGGATAGTAAATACTATTATTATAATTATCGCTTGCTTGTTAATACTAAAATGTATTGTCTCCTACTGGTTGATATTAAAATATTTAAATACGTGTGTTTACAATGTAAATATTACATCAACCTTTTAAATCTTTTCTTTTTAATATTTAATTCCAATTTTACTAACAATATTACTGTATCAATTATTAGTAAATTTTATTTTAATATTTGTACCAAAGATTAATTTTTATTGTATTAATGTTTTACGGTTCAATTTTATTTCAATTATTTTATGATAAACAAAGTATTTATATTATTATCTAAAAAAATTTAAATAATATTATTCGAAATTTAAAAAATTATTTAAAATTTTTCGATAGATATTCACATATATCAAATAATCCACAAGATACCACTGTTCATTTTCTATCTCATTTAAGACTCTTATATATTATTATTTTATTATTTATATAATACTTTATTATATAAAGCAGTATTTTATTTGACACTCTTATATATTATTATTTTATTATTTATATAATATTTTATTATTATATAAAGTAATGTGAAATGGGAGACAAAGATATACAGTGATTTGAAACAAATATTTTTCTAAAAAATTAAATAGGAGACAAAGATATATAGTAATTTCAAACAAATATTTCTCAAATTTTTTTAGAGAGTACCAGTGTCTACCTTGGTGATGTGTCGTCATCCTTACTCTTGATATAATATTAATTATATATTCAAACAAAATCACCTCTAATTATAAATTTACATGTCAAAGCTTCCATTTTTTATTGTTATTATCAGCAACATATAAAAACATTTTAAAGAAACGAAAATAATTCTACTTAAGGAAAAAAAAGTACCTTTAATTAATATATTTAAAAATTTATAGGATGCAAAAACACATTTTACCCAAAATAATACCCCATAAACGGAATGTTTGTTAGCAATGGTGCCCTAGTTTGGTTACGCAACTAACAACATTTCATTATTATAGTCTCATTTTCCCTTAATTGTGATTATGAATGAGCTGTAACAACTCAAATTATTGCTATCATCTTCGGATCAAGTTTAATTTCTGTGCAATGTTAAGTTCCAAATTATCTGAAATTTGCAACAATGTGTTTTTTGTTATTATATAT